>Ga0265299_10000655_pt1 | contig 42372 bp, 35 predicted proteins | sample AusTroGonzalo_MG_4_FD_193485 | JGI IMG/M metagenome (GOLD analysis project Ga0265299, IMG submission 193485) | Bovine rumen microbial communities from tropical cattle in Woodstock, Queensland, Australia - Gonzalo_02 | ecosystem: Host-associated > Mammals > Digestive system > Stomach > Rumen ...
GTTTTATTTCTTGGTGACCTTTACTGCTTTAAGACCTTTTTCGGTTTCTACAACTTCGTAGCTAACTTCTTGACCTTCTGCTAAGGTTTTAAAGCCGTCGCCTTGAATGTCTTGATAGTGAACGAAAAGCTCCTTAGAGCCATCTTCGGGTGCGATAAAACCGAACCCTTTTTGATCATTAAACCATTTCACTTTTCCGTTTGCCATGTTTATTTCTACTTCCTTTTATTAACTTAAGTCTTACTTAAAAGACATTTAGGAACTTTTTGTTCCTAAATAAATTATATCAAAAAAAGAGGTCTTGTCAAATGCTATAATTTAAAGCGAGGTTCTTTTATTTATGACTTTAATTGAATGCGTGCCGAATTTTTCTGAAGGCAAAGATTTAAACAAAATAAATATTATTGCCGATTACATAACTAAAAAGGCAAATATTATTTTGCTTGGCAAAGAAAGCGGACAAGATGTAAACCGCTCTGTTTTTACTTTTGTAGGAACAAAAGAAGAAATTTTAAAAGCCGCTTTTGCAGCCAGCGAAATTGCCGTAAATTTAATTGACATGCGCTCGCAAAAAGGCAAACATTTTAGAATAGGCGCTTTGGATGTTTGTCCATTTATTCCTCTTAAAAATGCGACTATGAAAGATTGTATTGAACTGGCAAAAGCGGCTGCTGAATATGCAGGCAAACTAGGCGTGAGTGCTTATTTATACGGCGCGGCGGCAAGCAGTAAAGAAAGGCAAAGTTTAGCCTTTATCCGCAAAGGCCAGTACGAAAGTTTACCAGAAAAATTAAAAACTTTGCCGCCTGATTTCGGCCCGAAAGAATTTAACGCGCAAGTTAAAAAGAGCGGTGCTTTTTGTTTCGGCGCGCGTAATTTTTTAATTGCCTACAATATAAATTTAAATACAAAAGATTTAAATCTTGCCAAACAAATTGCCAAAACTTTGCGCGCTGAAATACCTTATATAAAAACAACCGCATGGTTTATTAAGGAATATGATTTATGCCAAGTTTCAATCAATATAGAAGATTATAAAAAAGCACCTGTTTTATTTGTTTTTAACGAGTGTAAAAAAATCGCGGCATCTTTAGGAACAAAAGCATTTTCAAGCGAACTTATAGGTTTTGCCCCGCAAAATGCCCTTTGCCAAAATCCTAAAGATTTAGATAAAATAATTAAAGAACTTGGTCTTTCTTATCTTGCGCCGTTTAAAAAAGAAGAACATATATTACCAACGGAGTTATTATGAAAATACCAAAAAACATTTTACCTTCAAGCACTTTTACCTGCGGGCCGAGCCAAGCCTTAAAACATGTGGAAAACACACCTCTTGTAAAAACTTTTTTTGAAAGAAGCCACCGCAGCCCAAGCCTTGCACAAAAAGGTTTATACAGGCAAACAACTTTAAACATAAAAAAACTTTTTAAGTTAAATAATGATTACACAATTTTCTTTTTCCCAGGCGGTGCAACGGCCGCTATGGACGCTGTGGTTTGGACTTTGACAAACAAAAGTATCAGCGGACTGGTGTTTGGTTCTTTTTCAAAACGCTGGATAAAAGATACTAATTTCTTGGATGATATTAAAAAAACTTTTGTCGCTTTTGATTATAAAAAAGAAAATTATAAAGAGTTAGATTTTAAAGCATCTCTTATCTTACTTACTTTAAATGAAACCTCTCACGGCATTTGTCTGCCGCAAAAGATGTTAAAAGATATTTATGAAAGAAAAAGCAAAAACACTTTAGTGGCCTGGGACGCAACTTCCTGGGCGGGTATGAACCAGGTTAAACCTTATTTTGATATTATGCTTTTCAGCACGCAAAAAGCCTTTGGGGCAGGTGGCGGAACCTGCGTTTTGATTATGAATAAAAAAGCCATTGCCCGCGCCGAAGAAATGCAAAAAGTTAAAAAGATTCCTTTCTTTTTAAATTTAAATAATGCTTTACATTTTGCACCTCTATATCAAACTTTAAATACGCCTTCAACTATAAATATTTGGATGCTAAACGAAGCCGTAAAATATATGCTTAAACACGGCGGTTTAAAAAAGATGGAAGAACTGACAAAAGCACACGCAAAAGTTCTGCTTGATTATGCAAAAAAATCAAACTGGCTAGCCCCTATGATAGAAAATCCCGTGTTTCGCTCGTCAGAAACTTTAACTTTAAAAATTACTGATGACAAAATAAAAGATATGCTTATAAATAAAGCGCTTGCACAAACAAAAAAGAAGAATTTGCTTGACGGAGTAAAAAAGTTTTCAAGCATAAGCGAAAATTCTTTAAGGGTATCTTGCTTTCCGTTTATAGATACAAAAGGCACAAAAGAGTTTATAAAACTTACAAAAACTTTAGATTATATCGCAAAGCATTTAGATAAGAATTTAAAAAATAAAGCCTTTTAAGTTTAGGGCTAAATCAGCATAGTGGCGCGCGTCAAGTTCTTCTGCCCGGGCAGAAACTTTTACGCCGCTTTTACCTAAAATTTTTATTAAATCATCTTTATTTTTTTTGTAGGCTTCGCATAGTGCGTTTAAGATGGTTTTCCTTCGGTAAATAAATGCACATTTAACAAGTTCGTCAAAGTTTTTCTTATGTTCAGCGCTGACAAAAAAAGTTTTTTCTTTAGGTCTTATTAAAACGACTTCGCTATCAACTTTAGGCGGAGGATTAAAACTGCCGGGGCTGACTCTGCACACACTTTGCACCTGAGCGCGCGCCTGAACCATAATAGACAGCGGACCATAAAGTTTAGTTTCGGGCTGGGCAAAAAACTTTCTTGCCTGTTCGCGCTGGAACATAAAAACAGCGCAGGTAAAACCTTCCAAATCCAAAACTTTAAGCAAAATTTGTGCAGCATCAATATAAGGCAAATTGCTGATAAAAGTTTTTTGTCCCTTCGGCAAATCTTCCGGGATTAAAGTTAAAAAATCTTTTTCAATCAGTTTATAATTTGCCCAGTTTGGCAAATTTTGTTTTAAAAACTCACTCATTTTGGGGTCAATTTCAACAAGGGTTAAATCGTTTACACCTTTATTTAAAAGGTTAAAAGTTAAAGCGCCTTTACCCGGACCGATTTCAATTAAAGAACCTGTTAAATTATCAATAACAGTGTCGGTAATTTTATCAATAATGCCTTGATTAACTAAAAAATGTTGGCCGTATTTTTGCATAAAAAGTTTATTTCTCCTCGGTTAAAATTTCAAGATTATTTTGGGCAATTTTATTATCTTTATTTATTTGTAAAACCTGTTTATAAAATTGTTTTGCGGCGTCATCTTCGCCTGAAACAACTTTAGCGGTTCCCATACCTAAAAGACAAATTTCTTTTAAGTTTTGATTACCTTTAACTAAACTATCTGCACTGCTGAAATTATCAAAAGCCTGCGCACCCTGGCCCAGTGTCAAATACATAAAGCCCGATAAAATATAATTTTTTAAATTAGGCTCTTTTAAAGTTTTTTGTTCAATTTCGTTTTGGACTTCTTCCACATATTTAAGCCAAGTTTTACCGACTACCCAAAGCCCCATATCATTGCCCACATTATAAGGGTTATAAGTTGCCTTTGCGCCGATAGAATTTTGCGCTTGTCCGTAAGCGGTATTTTGCGTACTTACGCCCGGGGCATCTTTTTTCAAGCCGGAAGCCTGAATAAACATCTTAACATCATTTTCTTTTGAACCTTCTTTTAAGACATTATTTAAGCCTTCAAAAAGTTTATCAAGTTGTTCTTGGCGGCCTTCCTGCGTGGCAGGGGCAAGGGTAAAAGAACGGCTGAAAGTGTTTGATAAATTTTGTTCAAGTTTGGAATCAAAGAGTGAAGTTTTCTGTTCAGTTTCGGGTAAAGGCTTATCAATAACAGGGTTTAAATTTCTGGGTGTAATTTCGGTTTGAACTTCCAAATCAATTTCTTCTTCTGCTGAGATTTTTGAAAGGCGCTTTTTAAACTCGGCAAGTTGATTATCCATAGTATTAGAATCTTCCGCAGAAGTTTGATTTTGCATGCTGCTTGCGGCACTTTTACCGCCGTAGGAAATTGATAAAGCAAGGCCCTCGTTTGAAACAGGCGCAATTAAAAAAGCACGCTGAATTATATCAATGGCGTCGTCAAACTTATCTTGTTTTATAAGCAAATTTACAAGGCGCAAACGGGCAATACTATCGCCCGGTTTAAGGGAAAGGGCTTTATTATAATAACCTTTTGCACGGGCGACTTCGCCAAGTTTTTCGGATAAAACTGCCAAAGCCAAAATGGCTTCTTCGTAATGGGGATAAAGTTTTATTGCTTTTCTGAAAGAATCTTTTGCCGGTTCATCGCGGCCCAAGAACTCATAAAGAGAACCTAACTGATAGACATACAAAGGATGTCTTGGTTCAAGTTCAACGGCGCGGCGGAAGTGGAACAAAGCATTTTCATAATCATTTAAAGCGCCGTAAGTTGAACCCAGATTCATATTTACATCCGCGCGGTTAGGTTCTTTTTTATAGGCTTCTAAAAAATGTTTTAAAGCGGGGTCAATTTCGCCTTTCCAGGCATAAGCGATGCCCAAAAGTTGATGGGCTTGGGCATTTTCGGGGTCAAGGTTAAGGGCCTCTTTATATTCTGCCATTGCCTCTTCCAAATGGCCTTGCCAATAAAGCGAAACTCCTAAAAATATATGGGGATAAGGTTTTGTAGGATCTTTTATTGTTGCTTTGGCAAATGTCATTTCGGCAGTTTTATAATCGTGTTTAGCAAGAGAAACAAAACCCTGTTTCAGATTTAGGGAAGATTGCTCCCTCATAAGATTTTCCCAATAAGTAGGATAATGATTATTTTCAAGATTAGCCTTTTGGGCATTTATGCCAAGCCCGCTGCCGCCAAGGAATTTTGGCAAAGCGGCCGAGCATAAAACCTGGCAATTTAGAAAGAATAAAAAAAGTAAAAAGGCAAAACTTCTCATATATAAAATTATATTAAATATGGAAGTTTTAAGACAAAACAGGACGGGATTCCCGATTAAAACTTTCGGGAATGACGAATGGGTGGGCCCTCGGGAATGACGAAAAATATAGTGCAAATAGTTTTGCGAGTTGTGTTTAGATATGCGCAATATAGCGGATTGTTTTGCAAGGATTTTTTAGGTGTGTTTCAACACACCGATCTATTTTTTATTTTTTTTAAGACAAGGTATAGTAAGGAACCACGCCCGCTAGGGCGGAACTATCCGAAGTCTTAAAAAAATAAAAAAGAGGAAAAAAGCCGAAGTAAAAAAACACCCCGTTCTAAAAAGAACGGGGTGTTAATATTTATTTTATACTATTCTTTGGGATAGATAATAAAGTATCTATCTTTTTCTTCGTACTTTTTATGTTCTTCTTTAGTACGACCGGGATGGTTTGCTCTGTCATAACATTCATAACATTCATAACAATCTGCACCACCGCTAATATTCCTTTCAGGTGTGGAGCATGCTCCTTTACCTTCTAAGATGAAAGTAATATCAGGATCTACCACGGGTTGGATAGGGGTAGAGTTCCTATTATCCGGCCAACCACCTGGACTGTGCGGAGGATATTCTCCGTCCGGTCTGTTAGAACCATCTAATTTAATCTTATAGCCATTTAAATTCCTGTTATTTTTGACATCATCAGCAATTTTCAAGGCTCTATCATAAGATAAATAGCGGTTACCGTTAGCATCACCTGTTCTTGAAGCATGACCTTCAAAAATGAACTCTTTAACACCTGCTAGATAGCACTCTCTGATATTGATAGCAATTTCATCTAAGTTAGGTACTTTTGCGTACTTATGATACCACGGGTGTACAAAAGTCTTGCCATCTAAGAGAATAGTGCATTTCTTTTTAACTTCTTCCGGTACCGGTTTTTCTTCATCTTGGCCGTGGCAATACGGACAGAGTTTTTCTTGTTCAGCCGGAGTTTTCTCTTTCAACATTCTAACAATGTCTTCATCCGGTTGAACTTTTACTTTGCCTGTACCATCCGGTTCGCGGACATAGATATGACCTAAAGCAATAGCCTTTTTATAGCAAATCGGGGTAATTTCATCCATTTCATCTTCAGGATCAACAGGATCAACTTCCGATCTGATATATAAAGGATTCTTACCGGGGACTTTGCTATCAGGTATCTCTATACAAGGATAAGGAATCTGTTCGCCATTTACTAACTCATAGCAAATTCTGCCGGTTTTCTTCTTAGGTTCGGGATTAACCTCATTACAATGCGGGCAGTCAGGATCAATAAATGCACCTGAAACATCATCAGGCGTAAGTTTGACACCCGGTATAGGATCAAAAGGTTCGTTTTTACTTGGCAAAACGCCATAAGAACCATCTAAGAACACACACAAAGGATCGCATCTTACCGGGTTAGAAGTTAACCTAGACTTATCTACGGTAGTACCAGGGTATCTCTTAAGCGTATAATTCTTAACTTTCATTGCTTGATAGAAAGGCCCGTTTACACTATCGCCGTCATCATCATAGCAGAAGTAATTATCTAAGTTGTTTGCAGAGCAATTGCTAGATTCACAGCCCCATCTATATTCACACATAGCGGACTTATAGCCTTTTTCTTTACTTAATTTGAGCAAGGCATTTATGTCGGATTTATCCGTTACGAAGGCGTTTCTTCTTACAAGTTCCGCATTTGTATCATCGGTTGTAATCCAAATGACATAACCTCTACCTGCTCTTGCACCGGGTAAATTACTACCACTTTGGGCATCTTCTAAAGCACCGGTATCATCTTTTATTGTTGAAGATAAGCCAACGACGAAATCAGCCGCATAACTTGTTTCTTCATAAGATTTGCCGTGTTCATCTGTTTTCGTAACTGATCTTGTTCTCCAAGAATTTTCTTTAGAGAAGTCAATTACTTCTTTAACAAGATAACCGGTTCTTTCAGGAATTTTACCTGCCACATAGTCTTCGCTAACGGTTGCGCCGCCTTGAACATATTCAAGAACAACAGCAACGGTGCGCGGACCGGGGTTCTTAATAGTTGCGCTGATAGCATGGGTTGTATTAGATTGGTCAATATAAACAACTCTATCATTGCATGTCATACCATCAAATGAAGCGGTTGATTCATCGGGATTGATTCTAACGGGAGAAACTTTTGTCCCGATGAAGCGGTTGCTTGGCACAGGGCAAGTTGCAAGTTCGTTAAGATAACGTTTTGCATTATCTTCGGTGCGCCATTTGCCAATAGGCTTCAAAATTTCTTTAAGTTGATCTTCTGTCAAACAAGTAGTTTTAGGGCTGTCTATTTTTGCCTTGGCAAGAGAGAAATTTTCAAGATACTTTTTGCCATCGACATAAACATCATCCGTATCCAAGTAATTATCTTCAAGCATAGTATAACTGCCGACTCTATAAACAACTATTTTGGCAGGTCTGTAAATTTCAACATCTTTAGCATTAGACCAATCAACTTGTCCTTGTTCGTTGATTTTAGGGAGATGGACATTCTTGACAAGGGCATTATAGTCAATTTCATTTCTGCCGTATTTAGCCTTTTGAAGATCAACTACGCAACCGTTAGAGTTGACAACATAATATCCCATGTTTTTAACTTTATTAACTTTTGCTTTGCCGTTTCTCTCGGCTTCAATGGTAATATACATAGGATCAGAATACATACCACTGCAAAATCTTTTGTGTTGAAGTTGTGTTTTTTCTTTAATAGCACCCAAGTCCAAACCTAAGCATTCAAAGCGGACATCCCAGAAACTCTTATGGTCTGAACCAGGTTTAAATTGCACTATTCCGTGGCCATATTTCACACAGGCTTCTTCCCAAGGTAAGGCTGAAACAGCAGCACCGGAACCTTCTTTACCGCCTTGAACTTTTAATTCTTTAATATATTGTCTGCGGCGGATATAAACTTCATTACCTGCGGCATCAACACATTTGCCATCCGGGTCGCTACCATCTGCACCTAAGAACTTGTCTACTTTACCATCGGCAGAACCAACTGCCAAGCAGGACATTAAACCGCTGGTCCAGTTAATTAAGTTCTTGGAAAGCATTTCTTCCCAGTTATAATGCCAGAGCATCCATCTTTTTTGGGCGCGGTCGTTCATCATATCCCACCACCAGGGTTTTAAGGGAGTATGATTCCAATTATTGGCAAGATTGCCTGTTTGGCCGGGCCTAAAAGGATCTGCGCCGGGGCCTTCTTTGGTTTCGCCTAAAGGTTGGCCGTCAACATCTTTGAGTTGGGCTTCAAGCAAGGCTTGTTTTGCACCGGGTTTATTAAAAGCGCCGATAGAACGTGCGGCTTCTGCATATAAAGCATCTCCGCCGGTTAAATCGCGTCCGCCTTTAGCAGATAAAGGTTGCAAAGCAACCGGGCGCACACCGGAAAGATTTGATTGGCCGGTAGGTCCTTTCGCTTTTGCTCCGTTAGCCAAAGTATGGGTAACGCCTTGGCCTGTTCTTGCGCCGGGCAAAGAACTTGCCCTTAAAGAGCCAATTTGCGTGGGCACGCGGTTAATGGAATTACGAATAGACCTACGCACCGTTTTGCCATATTTGCCTGTTGCCGGTGTTTTGGAACTGCTGTAATAGTCTTCTTCTTTTTGGCTGCCGTAATAAGAGCCTGCAGAAGAGCCGGATGAACTGCCCGAAGCGTCCGCATCATATTCAGAAGGCGTGTCAATAGCGTTTCTCATAGAATCTCTGCCGCTTGCGGTAGAAATCCATTTGAGAGGGTCACTAAACCCAGCGAAAGTTGAATCTGATTCGGTTTGGGATATAGGCTTTTGGGTAATATCAATTTCCTCTTCACCTTGGGGCCACACAACAGAGGGTATATCGTCAACAGACTCTCTGCTGAGGAAGGGCAACAATAGCAAGGCTAATGCTGCCACGATTATAAAGGGTAAGTCCCTTTGCGCACGCTCAAAAAGAGTGCGTTTTGCTTTCACTTCCCCGCCGATACGCGAGGGAATACGTTTAGATAAAGGTAAAGTTTTGCTTTTCTTTAACTTATCACTAAACGTGAAACTATCTTTTTTCATAACATGCCTCCTTTTAGTTTACGGACATAAAACACATAAAATGTTTTAGGCCCTCTATCTTATATGTTTACTGCTTAACTTTTACTGCTCTTACTTCTTTGCGGGTTTTTGGTTTCCATTTTTATAAGCCTTACTTTGCGCCTTAAACCGCCCCCGCTTAACTGCTATGAAATCTTTACTTAAAGTTTACCATTTATTGCAAGCCAAATAATATCGCAATCGCTGTAAGTGCTGGTATCCGGATTATTTAACATTGAATTATATTGGCTGCATTGATTTTCCCACTCTCCGCCGGAATAATAATCTACAATATCCTGACAACCCGACATATCGCCCGAAGATTGACAGGCCTTTAAAGCATTTGCATCATAATGTCTTAATGAAGGCTGTTTGTTTTCCCCCCACATTTCAACAAGTATGTCTCTTATATCCAAGATATCTTCCATTGCAAAAGTCTTTTCCAAAACGCTGTTGACATATTGCATGCAACTAACAGAATCACGGCAAATATAAGCGCCCATCTCTTCAAGGTCTTCATTTCTGATAAGACGCTCTGCGGCAATTTGTTCTGCTTCATAATCAGGTTCGCCTGCGCTATAACCGCCGCCGTCTTCAGTTTGTAAATATGCAACTTCGGCATCATACTCCTCTAATTTTCTGCGGCTGATACTTACGTCATTTCCGAAAACAACCGTGTTTCTGCATCTGCTAATCATTGCTCTGCCGCAATGCCCGAGATGAAGTCTCCTTGCCATTTCGCGGCAGGAATATTCGGGTTGTACAAATTCTATACCACATTGTCCGGCAAGAGAGTTGCGGTTGTTTATTAAAGATTCACATAACTCTTCAAGAGTTTTGCTTATATTCGGAACAGTGCCACTCATATGGCTGGTTACGCCGGATCTGTTAACATAATGGTTCCATTTATGTCTTGCGCTTAAAGTTTTATTGTTAATACCCAAAGAAGGAATACAACAACCCGGAACATTAGTTATATTGGAAGATACTCCTTCCATTCTTGGTATTAAGAACATAATTCTTAAATAGGCTGTAATAGTTTGTGAAATCGCTTTTATATATTCTTTTTGTGCATCTGCAAATTCAGCGCACTGATTAACGCTGTGCGCGCCTTGGCTTAATTCCTCTTCGGCATTGGAATCCGGCGCGGCGGGCGTCTCGTCTTTTGCTATAATACTTTCATCCTGCGGAGAACCGCCTTGGAAAGCCGCCACCGCAATATCTTCTGCCGCAGTAGGCAATTTTGAACCTGCGGCATAACGGCTGAAGAAAAATGCCGTTCCCAAATCTTTAAATAACCCGTAAACAGGGCGGCCGATACTGGTATCTGTTCTGGTAAATTCCGGATTAACAGAACCGAAAATACTTGTTCCCATTAAGGCCTTTGCATCCCTTTGTAAACGGGCATATAGTAAATCGTTTTTATTTGCTATGCCTTCAATATTGGCCGTTCCGACAATATTGGACATATTTGCTCCGCCGGCATTAAAATTGACTAAGCCGTCAACTTCCGGCAAATCAGATTTGTTAATAGGTTTACCGAAATTTTCCCTCTGTAAACCTGCCGCTGCGGCAAGTGCTGCCATAGCATCATCTTGCGCGCGTAATGTTTGGTTTGATAGTTTTGTCGGGTCTATACCTTTTGAAAGCATATCTTGGTCTAAAGTAATTTCGGTATCTAAATTAGTATTATCAAAGGCCGAGATTTGACCGCTTAAGGCTTTTTCCATTTCATAAGCCTCTTCGCTGTTTTTGGCATAAGCCTGGGCAAGCCTATCATTAGTTAAAGTTGAAAAAGGCGAAAGTCCGCCAACTTCACCGCCTGCGCCGTAATAACCATTGGCATTTTGCATTTGGCTGATTTTATTATCTTTTGCGCCAACTGCATAGGAAGCAAAATCTGCCATGGTTAAATTGCGCGTAGCCGCTCCGTTTAGGCCCAGTGTTCTGGCAAGATACCCAAAACCGGGTATATTAGAAGTAGGCACAACAACAGATACTACTCCTAATGCCGCAACCACACCGGCAGTAGTTAGCCAAGCAGCCCTTTTATTTTTCTTAATACGGCTGTTTTTACTTGCCTGATTAACTACGACTTTCGCCTTTTTCATAACTTTAATATCCTTTTAGAATTTGAAACCGCCAGTTTCTATTTTACTTGTCTTTAAAGTGCCTATTTCTGTTTTCTTAGGCTCTTTTGGCGTCTTAGGCACAGAGTTTGTAACCTTCTTTGGATTACTAACTTCGGTGCCGCTATTTAAAGTCTGATTTTTCTGCAATTCTTGCGCTTTTAAACGCTCTTGTCTATTCTTTTCAATTTGAGCAATTTGTTGTGCGCGTTCTTCATCTTCTTTGCGTTGTTGCTCAAGTTGTCTTTGTCTTTCCTCGGCAATTTTAAGACGATATTCCGCAAGTTGCTGCTGATAGGCCCTTTCTTCTGCCTGTTGTTGTTTGGGTTCTTCAGCACGTTGCAAAAGTGCAGGGTCCATAAAACTGCTTTGATTGTCAATATCAGACTTATACTTCTCTGCAATCGGGTGTTCTCTTGCCTCTTTTTGCGCCCTGTAATTTGCTAAAGCCTGAACGCATTTAGGGCAATCTTCGAACCTCTTTGGTGCAAGGAAGTGTAAGAATAAGCATAATAATATGGTATATATTATAGAACTTATTATCAAGCGTATAACAATCTCCCTTGCACTTAATCTAGTTATATCTGCCATACTCTTGCCCCTTTTTTATTTTTTGCCGCTTACTCTATTTGGTGCTTTACCTTTAATAAAGTCCATTAAGAAACCAAATGCACCGGTGCTGAGTGTCGCTGCCATTGTCGCTCCTACCGCAGTAACGCCGAGAGCGCCTAAGAAACTGAGTGCCATAAGGCCGTTTAATAAACCAAATAAAGCCCAAGGTTTAAGCAATTCCCCTTCTCCGGGCAAACCGATACCGCTGTTATTATTGGATAATTCTATCATAGCATTTATGCTGTTTGCATAACTGTTTTCGCCGCCCCACATAACACCGGCAATAACAGCCGCGTTAATTGTGCAGATAGCACCTGCAATTAAGTAACACCAAGGGCCGCCTGCTTTTGCCATAATAACCGCAAGTGCTGCAATGAAACCGGCTGCCGCAACAGCGAGCATAGCAATAAATCTCTTACGGGCCTGATCGGCATAGTTATTATAAGCATCAATTGTATATTGGATGGTATCAAGGCCTTGTCTAAGGTCAGTGTTATCCATACCGCCCATATTATCTAAAGCATTGGCAACGCCGTGAATATCACCTTCACCTACATCAATGCCTTCGCTGCCTTGGCTGCCGTCAAAAGCGGCGGATGCATCAGCAGCACCTAAAGCGGCATTAGAACCGACAGCGCTTTTACCTGATTTGGAATATTTGCTTGCGCGGCCTAAATCGCCAAGGGCTTCATAGTTTTGACCGGTAGCAGAGCGGCCTCTTGCGCCTTCTGCTTCTCTGTTTTTGCTATCCATTGAACCGATTTTACCGGCATTTGCCTGTAAATTGATATTGCTGAGAGAGCCTTTAGTATCTAATTTGATTTTGGAAGTATCAACATTAGAACCTGCCCCTGTATTAGCACCGAAATTATAAGATGCTCCGGAACCGGAAGAAGAAACACCGAAAGAAGAACTTGAACCATTAAGAGAACTCTTTGTAAGGGTTCCTTTTACTTCTTCTCCAAGGGCTGCACCTTTAGCAATTTTGGCATCTCTTTGTGCTTGGTCTTTTGCGGATTCTTCTAAAGCGACTTCCGCAGCCATAGTTTTTGAAGTTCCCATACCTTCAATTTCCCCTGCGCCGTAGCCTTCGCCATAACCTGAAACAGAAGCATCTTCACCTAAGCCATCAGTTTGGCCCATACCTGCTTGTGCGCCCATAGAACCTGTTGAACCTGCACCCGGATTTCTGCCGGAATAAATATCCTGTCCGCCTATAATAGGTGAAACCATACCGCTTCCGCCTTGAACACTATTGCGTGCAGTTAAAATTTCTTCTGCACTTGCACTTGACGGCGCTGAAGCCGGTGTGTAAGAATAACCTCTTTCAATAGTAGCGCGGCCGTCTTGAGAACCGCTGCTGCTGAAGTTATTCATAAGGCCGATACCGACGGCCACGGTTGCTACACCGATAGCAGTTCCAACTATTGCCTGCTTGGATATAGCCCCCAATTCATTTAATATTTTGCATTTCATTTTGCCTCCTCCTTTTAAATCTGTTTATTTTTATACCGTATGTTCGGTAGGATCCTCTCCGACATAATCATAGCCGCTGCCGGAAGATCCGCCAGATGACCCACCAAAAACACTACCGCCTCTTCTTTCAATTCTTCTTTTTAATCTTCTTCTTTGTGCGTCATTTGTGCTATTCTCATATTTCTTCATCAACTCATCAATTTTCAGTTGATTTTTTTCTTCTTTACTCAATTTTTCTTTATCTGCTGCATTTTCTACGAGTTTAATAGCCAAATCCAAAAACTTATCTAAAAGTTTTTCCGCCATTTCTTCCCCTTTGCAGGCAAGGCGGGTTGCTCTATCTTTTGATTTGCAAGGATCTTCTTCTTTTTCTGCCTTATCTTTTTCTTCATTGATTTTATTTTCCAAATCTGTTAAAGCATCATCATTCAAAGCACCTTTTAAAGCATCTTCATTAAACTTTTCGCCTAAAATATCTACGCCGTCTTTAAGGTTTTCATCTTTATCTGCTTCAATATTTTGATTTGTAAAAGCATCCGCCGCTTTATTAGCAGCAGCATTAAAATCTTTGCTGTTTGCGGCATCTTTACTTTCGGTAATACTCTTTAAGAAAGTATTTTGGGAACGACCTTTGGGAACAGATGCCGTTAATTGTTTCTTTTCATTTGTAGTAAAATTATTATTGTTCTTGTAGCCTTGTTGTTTATTTTTATCTGCACTGGTCCAAGTATTAGTAGCGGTTAATCCGCCACTGCCGCCTCTTGTAGATATAGAACTGCCGGTAGATAATTTGCCCGGAGTAGTTATTCTTCCGCCGCCGGAATTTCTTTGCGCTCTAAAATTAGAAGCGGCTCTTCTTTTAAGTTCTTTTTTTGCCATGCCTTCCTGATATTCTTGATCGGGTGCGCCGGGTGTGCCGTACTCTTCGTCATCTTCTTGTCTTTCTTCCTTTTCTTCTTGAGAAAAAAGCGTGCTTGTAATATGAGCACCGGGAATATCACTATATTCGTTCATTTCAAGTAAAACTCTTTCTGCTTCGTCATCGGTTGCTAAATCAACCAAGTCATAAGCATTATAGTTTCTGTAAAGGTCCGAGGTCCCCTTATCACTTTTTGATAAAAGCGGAACAAATATCGTAAGCAAGAAAACTGCCCCTACGCAACAAGAAACAATAGTGTAGAATTTCTTTTCTTCTTTTTGTTTGCTTGTTTTTGGCCCTCTCATTACGATGCCAAGTTCTTTTTCTTTTTTCTCCGTCATAATTTATCTCCTCTGCTACAAATTTTGCTGCCCCTAAGTAAATCTTTTTTAATATGACAAAAAATTTGACTCCTGCTGACCCATTTCCCATAACTTCGGGAATGCTCAAACATAGAGTTATTTTTTGCGGCGCTTACTCTGCGCCTACTATTAGTATACATCCAATTTTTAAATTTGTCAAGGGGTATTTTAAAAATTTTGCTGGCTTATTTATTATGATATATATGTAGTATATATGTTATATCAAGTAATGATTCCTTATATTATCTGTTTTTTTACTAAACAGAGCAAATAGTTTTTACAAGGTTTTTGCGTTTAGATAAGGCACAAGGAGCGAAGCATATCTTGAGTGGGTGGCAACCCCGTATATGTGAGCGACGAGCAACGCAATATAAACGTAAAAGCAGCCGCGAAACTAAGTGAGACTTTCTAAATAGGTGCGCAATCCTTCTTTTTTAGCACGGGCAAAAGCCTTCTCAAAAATAGTATCTGCAAGTTTCTTTTGGCCTTGCAAATAATAAATTTGGGCAAGACTGATTTCCGTCAAAAGTTGTCCGCGGATTTCATCACTCGCACTAAAAAGTTTTTTTGCTTCAAGCAAAGTTTTTAAAGATTCTTTTAAATTACCTTGGTGTTTTAAAATATCTGCCTTACCCCATTTAACAAAACCAAGGTCAACTTTATCGTTAATAGAAGAATACAATTTATCGGCCACTATATAATGCTTCATTGCTTTTTTATATTCACCGAGTTGGCGAAGCCCGTTAGCAAGCCCGCAGTTTGTATAGGCTTTACCAAAAACATCATCGGTATTTTTAAAAAGTTTTGCGGCAAGTTGATAGTTTTTAACACAATCTTTTATTTTGCCTGCAATTCTGCTGATACCGGCAAGACCGCAAACACCATAAGCAGTTGCGATTTTATCTTTTGCTTTTTTAGCAAGAGTAATTGATTTTTTAAATTCCGAAATACCTTGCTCAAAATTACCTTCAAGACGGCTGATACCGCCAAGTGCCCAATAAATAAAACTTTGGCCGGCAATCTCGCCTTGTTCCCGGTAATAATTTAAAGTAGTATTTAAAAGAACTTTAGAATCTTGCAGTTTGCCTTGCGCTCTTAAAGCAAGAGCCCTTTCCTGCAAGGCTAAGACGGCAAAATCTTCAAGTTCTGCTTTTTGGGCAAGTTTTTCTGCCAGGCTTGCGTTTTTATAAGCACTGGCGGCTTTACCTAAAGTGCGTTCACATTTAGCAAGTGCCAAAAGCAAATCAATTCTATCTTCCACAGAATCTTTTGAGATATATTTTAAGGCAATATTATATTCTTTTATAGCCTCTTCAAAATTGCCAAGCATTCTTTGCGCTTCGGCAAGAACAAAGATTATTTGTGCATCTTTTGTTTTAACTTTGCCAAGTTCTTTTAAAACTTGGGCAGGTTTGTTTTGGTCAAGTAAATCTTCAAAGTAAGAGGCGTTTTTCATAATTAACTTTTATATACCTCGTAATTTATATAAGGGAAGATATTATCTTTTTGTTCTAAATTATAAACATATCCTTCGTCAATTCTATTACCCATAATCATTTCATAGAGGGAAATAAAGCGTTGGATATGGTCTTTTGTGCGTTTGGTAGAATATTCTTTTGCAGTTCCGACGGTCATTAAAAATGCCCAATCGGAAGATTGCATTAAAACAAGTTCACGCGCGGCTTGGTTTAAAGCACGCCTTAAAACGCCTTCGGCACTCGGGAATTTATTTGCCATTTCCACCATTCTTTGGGCGGCTTTAATAAGATGTCTATATATCCAATCATTACCGCTGTTTAACCAAACATCGTGATAGCCTTTATCACCCCAAGAGGACATTGACGGCTGCACAACCTGGTTAACAGAATATTTTTGCAAATATTCCATAGGTGTAATAAGTTTAATATCTTTTTGGTCATAATAAACTTTCTTAAAAAGATATTCCAAAAACTCTATACCTTCATACCACCAGTGTCCGTATAACTCGGCATCATACATAGAAACGACTAAAGGTTTTCTATCGGTAATAACGCTGGCAAGATATTCAATTTGTTTTTGGCGGTTGAACATAAAATTGCCTGCATGGCTGGCGGCAACTTCACGCGCCTGGCTTGGAAAATAGGGCTGCTTTTGGTTCAAAGAAACTTTACCGGTAATTTTATGGTATTTCATACCGATATTTCTTCGGACTCCGTCACTATGCAAATAAGGTTTTATATATTCATAGTCAAGGTCATAACCTAAATCGCGGTAAAACTCCCTGTAATTAGGATCGCCGGGGTAGCCGCTTTCCGCACTCCAAACTTGTTGGGCTGATTCCATATCTCTGGCAAAAGCCGCAACGCCGTTTGGCGTATAAACAGGTGCGTAAATACCATATTTAGGGCGCGGAACAGCGTGCATTACGCCGTGTGATTCCATAAAGAAAAATCTGATTCCTTCTTCCTGTAAAAATTTATCATCACCGGGATTATAGGCACACTCGGCAAGCCAAATACCTCTTGGCCCGCGGCCGAAATGGCGTTTATAATCTTCTACGGCAATTTTAATTTGTGCGCGCACGCTTTCTCTATGAACCTGCAGCGGCAAATAGCCGTGCGTAGCACAACAGGTAATAATTTCAAGTTTGCCCATATCTTGGAATTTTTTAAAACCTTCCAAAATTCTGCCGTGATAATAATTTTCAAAAAGTTCCTGATAGCGCAAAAATTTATTTCTATACATTTGCGCAACTTCGGCAAATTCCGTATTTTTTGTGCGTTCAATTTCTTTTGCGCTCAGTTCAATTCTTTGGTTCAAATAATGTCTAAAGCGGGAAATCAAAAGTTCATCACTCATCATCGCACAGAGAGGCGGTGTTAAGGACATTGTTATTCTAAAATCAACGCCTTCTTTTGTAAGATTTTCATAGACATTGAGCAAAGGCAAATAAGTTTCCACCATTGCTTCAAAGAACCAATCTTCTTCAAGAAAATCTGGATATTCAGGATGTCTGATAAAAGGTAAATGGGCGTGTAAGACAAGGGATAAATAGCCTTTTTCTTCCATAGGGATTATGCCTCCTTTTGTCTTTGGGCTTTAATAGTGATGGCGCGTTTCTTTTCAGATTTTGTTTTATGTTCCGCGCGGATAGGAATAATAACTTGCCCATCCTGCAGGGAATATCTTAAAGAAAAAGTGCCGTCTTCATTTAATTTTAAAGGGACATTGCCGAGCATAACTTTTGCATTTTTGCTGGCCTGGCCGTAAACGATAAGTTCGCAATCTGCTTTAAGCCAAATATCCTCGTCGGTTTCTTCTTTTGCTTGGGGGCGTGCAAGAGCAGCCGAACTCCAAGAAGATACATGGGAAGAAGGTAAAGAATTGGTATCAAATTCAAACATTTTCCATTTATGGGTAAAGAAATGCTGAACTTTTTCGCTTGCACCGCCGCGCGCACCAAACATTTCCTGACCGGACATTTTTAAAAGTTTCTGATAATCGCCTTCAACCATCATCCACTTTTCATCTATTACATTTGAAACTCTGCCCGGCGGCAAAGTTGTAGCATTACTGCGCGTAATTAAAATAAATCTGCCTTCGGGTGTAATTAAACCCAAATCGCAAATATATCTTTTTGCGCTTAAAACATTGATATACCAACTTCTCGCATCAAGCACGACATCAATATCAAAAAAACTATTGGCATTAGTGCCGTCAAAATTTTCTTTATCCGTAATATCATAAACGCGGATAATGCTTTTTGCTTTTTCAAAAATATCTTGTCCGTAAGTATCTTTTATATATTCATAAGTTTCTTTTACAATATCCCAAAATAAGAACATCCAGTTCGGATCTTTTGGTAAAAGATAACTTTCTGTCGCACCATAACTTTGCGGCAGGTCATATTGCGCTTTATCTTGTGCGCCGTGATTTATTCGTATAACCGCTGTTGATGAAAGTTTTTCGTCCATATTATTCCCCTTTTATTTTTTATTTTCTATAAGTCCCAGTTTTTCTATTTCTTCAAGTGAGGGCTTAACAAATACTTGGGAGATTTCTACTGCTTTTGAAGCCGCACCTATATCTTTTAGGCCATTGCCCCCCACCACGATTGCAACACTTTCGTCTTTTTTAATTGCACCTTGTTCAACAAGTTTTTTAAGACCGGCATAAGTAACAGCACCACTGGGTTCAGCAAAAATACCTGTTTTGCGGGCAAGTTCCTTCATTGCCTGAATTATTTGCTCATCTGATACAGCCACTGCCATACCATTTGATTCCTGTAAGGCTTGCAATGCGAGATAAGAATCTCTCGGATAATTTACAGAAATACTATCCGCTATTGTTGAAGCCTGAACTGCGGTAGCCTCTGTTTTATTTTCCCAGGCATTTTTAATTGCAGCACTACCTTCTGCCTGAACGGCTATCATTTGCGGCATTTTTTCAATAATACCGAGTTTATTAAAATCGGTAAAACCTTTCCACATACCGCTTAAAATTGTGCCGTCGCCAACGCCTACAATAACTTTATCCGGTGCTTCCCATTGCATTTGTTCGCAAATTTCAAAAGCACAGGTTTTTTTACCTTCGCGGCCAAACGGATTAAAACCGGCTGCTCTGTTATACCAGCCGTATTTGGCAGAAGCGGCTTTACAAAGTTCAAAAGCATCATCATAAGTGCCGTCTATTCTGATAACATGTGCGCCATACATATAAAGTTGCACAAGTTTGGGAATCGGCGTATTTTTGGGTGTAAAAATAATCGTTTTTAAATCTAAACTTGAAGTTAAACAGGCAAGAGAATCACTTGCGTTTCCGCTTGAAGCATCGGTAATAACCTTTGCACCGAGTTCAAGTGCACGGGCAACAGCAACAGCGCTACCCCTATCTTTAATAGAACCGGTAGGGTTTCTGCCTTCGTCTTTGATATAAAGTTTTGAGATACCGAGTTCTTTTGCTAAATCATCAAGCCTGTAAAGAGGTGTCCACCCCACTTGAACGGGCGGCATTTCTTTATGCTCTTCAACCGGTAATAAATCCACATAGCGCCACATATTATAATTATCGTTTTTTTCCAAAACATCATAATCAAAGCGCTTATTGATTAGTTTATAGTCGTAATTTATTTCCAAATTACCCCCGCAGGAATTGCAAACATAATCAGATTCCCGCGTTGTGTGTTCTTTTCCACATTGGACACATTGTAAATTTAATATCTTTTTCATACCCATATATTATATCATTTTATGGGGTTTTTATAAATAAAAATAAGGGAAAAGTCTAAAAGTAAGACTTTTCCCTATACAAAATATAAGTTTTTATATTTATTTGCCGAGCATTGATAACAATATACCCGCTACAACCGCAGACCCAATAACGCCGGCAACGTTAGGCCCCATAGCATGCATCAAGAGATAATTTGTGGGGTGGAATTCCTGCCCGACCTTATTTGAAACCCTTGCTGCCATAGGCACAGCGGAAACACCGGCTGAACCGATAAGCGGGTTAATTTTATCTTTAGAAAAGATATTCATAATCTTTGCCAAAATCACGCCGGAAGCAGAACCCACGCAGAAAGCCATTAAACCAAGCACAACAATAGCCAGGGTTTTGACCTGCAAGAACTTTTCCGCACCGAGTTTTGAACCAACCGCAAGACCAAGCAAAATTGTAACAATATTGATAAGTTCATTTTGCATTGTTTTGCTTAAGCGGTCAATAACGCCACATTCTTTAGCAAGATTACCAAACATAAGCATACCGATTAACGGGGTTGCATCAGGAATAAGCAAAGCACACAAAATTAAAACGACAATAGGGAAAATGATTTTTTCTCTCTTAGAAACAGGTCTAAGTTGTTTCATTTCAATTTTGCGTTCTTTATCTGTGGTTAAAAGTTTCATTATCGGGGGTTGGATTATAGGAACAAGCGCCATATAAGAATAAGCCGCAACCGCAATAGCGCCCAAAAGATTAGGCGCCAGTTTTGAAGTTAAGAAAATGGCTGTCGGGCCGTCTGCACCGCCGATAATACCAATAGAGGCTGCTTCTTTCATAGAAAAACTCATATCCGGCGAAATATTGCCAAGCATTAAAGCGCCAAATAAGGTAAAGAAAATACCGAACTGAGCCGCCGCACCCAAAAGTAAAGTTCTGGGGTTAGCAATAAGCGGACCGAAATCCGTCATAGCGCCTACGCCCATAAAAATAAGCAAGGGAAATAAGCCCGATTCTATACCGAAAGTATAAACCTGTCCCAAAAAACCGCCTGCCGCTTGGGTAATAACTACTCCATCCGGCCCTGCTACGGAAACAGGCAAAGCCGCAATAGCCGCCACCGGAATATTTGAAAGTAATCCGCCAAAACCGATAGGAATAAGCAAAAGCGGTTCAAACTTTTTTACTATTCCGAGCCATAAAATAAACAAGCAAACAAGTATCATTACCGCTTGTTGCCAAACGATATTATAAAGACCTGTTGTATGCCAAAGATTTATTAAAGCATTTGATATATCCATTTTCTTAGCCTCTTATTTAATAGTCGCAATTAAAGTGCCGGTTTGCAAGGTATCGTTTTCTTTAACGGCAAAGGAAACTTTTCCGTCAGCAGTTGCTTTAATTTCAGTTTCCATTTTCATTGCTTCCATAACCATAATCGGTTGGGAGTTTTTAACACTTGAACCATCGGCAACTAAAAGTCTTAAAACAACGCCCGGCATAGGGGATTTAACTTCCGTACCGCCGCCAACTGCCGCTTTAACTGCACCGGCAACTTTTTTTATGCCTTCAACAATACTGAATGCAAAAGTTTCGCCGTTTATAGTTGCTTTATCGCCGTTAATTTCAACACCGTAATCTGTTCCGTCAACGCTAACGGTATAGGAATTTGAACCGGCTGCGACTTTAGGAGCATTGGAAACTTTTTCCACCTGGCATTTTGCTTTGCCAAGTAAGAAGTCAAGTCCTTTATTAACGCCGTTTGCCGCATCATTACAGGCCGCAACGATAAAGATATTTTCATCAGTTGTGGGCAAATTATTTTTCTTAAGCATTTCTTTTGCAACTTTTACACCTTTTGTCGGATCAGCGTCGTTTAATTCAAGAACCGTTTTTGTAGTAGGTTCTTTTTTCATATAAGCGGAAGCAAGTTTAACAAGTTCCGGATCGGGCTCGGCCGGTGTTTTGCCAAAATAGCCTAAAAGCATATTGGCATAACCATTTGAAAATCTTGTCCAAGGACCTTCCGGTGAAAGAACATTTTGCATAGATTGCTGGATATAAAATTGGCTTACCGGGGTAACGGAAGTGCCAAAACCGCCGCGGCGGACGACTTCTTCCATAGCGGCCAGTAAGGCAGGATATTTATCCATTTGGTTCATTTCGCGAAGTTGACGTGTCGCATTTGTAAGAGCACCGCCAGGTAATGGGGAGAAAGGAATCATAGGTTCAACTCTCATTGCTTCGGGTTTTAAAACATAATCTTTCATGCAATCTTTTAAAACGCTTTCGGCCTTTCTTATTTTATCAATATCAATATCAAGGGTATAATTGCTGCCGCGTAAAGCATGCCACATAGAAATAATATCTGTTTGGCAAGTTCCGCCGCTGACAGGCGCCATAGATAAGTCAATGCTATCAACACCGCCTTCAATAGCGGCTAAATAGCAGGCAAGCCCTGTTCCGGCTGTTTCGTGGGTATGGAAAACTACTTTAACTTCCGAAGGCAACATACTTTTTGCAAGTTTAATTGTTTCTCTAACGGTTTGCGGAGTGGAAGTGCCCGAAGCATCTTTAAAGCAAACGCTGTCAAATTCAATACCGCTATTCATAATTTTCTTTAAAACACCTGCATAAAACTCAGGGGTATGATACTTACCTGTTTTATCCCAACCGGGAGCAAGGGACATCATTGTAATTGTAACTTCGTGTTTAAGGCCTGCTTCTTTAATACATTTACCGCTGTAAATAAGATTATTAACATCATTTAAAGCATCAAAGTTTCTAATAGTTGTTAATCCGTGTTTCTTAAATGTTTGAGCATGAAGTTTAATAACATCTGAAGGTTGTGAATTAAGACCGACAACATTAACACCTCTTGCCAAACTTTGTAAATTTACTTCCGGACCTACGACTTTTCTGAAAGAATCCATAACATCATAAGGATTTTCATTATTAAACATTACGGCTGATTGGAAAGTTGCACCACCGGCACTTTCAAAGTGCATAACACCGGCTTCTTTTGCTGCTTGAACGGCAGGCAAAAAGTCCTCACTTCTTACCTTAGTGCCGTAAACTGATTGAAAGCCATCTCTAAAGGCTGTTAACATAAAATTTATTTTCTTCATAACTTTCTCCTATTTTGCAAAATGTTTAGCCAGCGCTATTGCTAAAACTTTCTTTATTTTATCATCGCTGTTTTTTGTAATTTTTTGGACTTGCGCAACTTTTTCAGGGAAATATTTATTTAATACCCTAACCGCAACTCCCAAAATCTTCATAACAATTAAAAGGGTTATAAGAAAGGAAAATGTTGTTCCCATACCTATAACCAATAATTCAAGACCTTGTTTAAGAAGTTCCATACTTTACTCCATATCACCTATATTTATAACTCTATCATCTATCAGCAATTGCCCCCTGTCATCTAGGCCGTGGCAAATGCCTAAAATCTCTTGTTTGTCTTTAACTATTTTAATTTCCTTATTTATAAAAGGAAAGTTCTTTAAAAAATCTTCTTTAATTGCATTAAACCCTTGTGCACATACAAAGGGATAATATTTATAAAATCTTTGGTAAATATTTTTTAGGACTTCTTCTTTTTGGGCATTTATACCGAGCATTTTTAAAGATACGGCAGGTTTTTGGCTTTCAATTTTGCTTTGCGCTATATTTACACCAACACCTATAATTACGCCTGCAAGTTTGCCTTCTTTAAAAACTGCCTGGCTTAAAATACCGCAAATTTTTTTGCCTTCGCAAAGAATATCATTGGGCCATTTTAAAACTGCTTTTGCGCCAAGTTCCTGCAAAGTTCTGCAGACGCTTAAAGCCATTGCCTGTGTTAAAGAACCTAAAAAATCAATTTTAAAGTTTTGCGGTTTAACAACTAAACTAAAGTAAAGCCCACCTTCGCTGGAAAGCCACACCCTTTTAAGCCTGCCTCGGCCTGCCGTTTGCGTTTTGGCAAGAACAATTTGGCCGTCAGCAAGAGTGTCAAATTTTTCGCAAGCATAAGTATTGGTGGAGGGCAAAACCTCAAAACTCAAAATCTCCATTATTTATATTTTATCAAATTTAGGCGGGTAAAACATCCCTTTTTTACCCATTATTTCAATAAGAATAAATTTACTTAATATTGTAAGCACCATCGGCAAAGTATCGCCACATTTAGCCCCACAGAGCAAATGAATTTACCAAAAAGACGAAGCCGCACCATTAGCAGCACATCATATTTTTATATAATATATGTAATATGCAAAGTCATTTAATCTTATGGATAGTTTTTTGGATAGTAGTAGTATTAGCCCTCTTTATTGACCTGGTAGTGCTAAACAAACATCACGGCAAAGTAAGTATAAAAGAAGCACTTACTATGGTGGCAGCGTGGGTATCACTTGCGCTAATTTTCGGCGGGGCTATCTGGCTAGTTCACGGCAGCACACAAGCGCTTGAATATCTTACAGGTTATCTTATAGAATACTCTCTTTCTATTGATAATATGTTTGTGTTCATTATGATTTTTTCCTTTTTTGCTGTGCCAAGGGAATACCAGCCAAAAGTGCTTTTGTGGGGCATTTTGGGAGCGGTAGTAATGCGCTTTATATTTATTTTTGTCGGCGTGCAATTGATAACTAAATTTAGTTTTATGATTTATATTTTTGGCGCATTTCTTATATATACGGCAATAAAAATGTTTACCCATAAAGAAGAAGAAAAGAAAGATTTAAGCAAAATGCCGCTACTCAAACTTGCAAAAAAGATTATTCCGTTTAAAGATACTTACCACGAAGATAATTTCTTTACAAAAGAAAATGCTAAACTTTTTGCAACTCCTTTACTTGCCTGTGTTTTTGTTATTGAAGGCAGCGACCTTATTTTTGCCCTTGATTCAATCCCTGCGGTATTGTCCATAACACAAGATACATTTATTGTTTATACTTCTAATATTTTTGCGATTATCGGGCTTCGTTCTTTATACTTTTTACTTTCCGGTATGGCAAACAAATTTGAATATTTAAAATACGGAATTGCGCTTATTTTGGCTTTCGTAGGTTTAAAAATGTTACTTACAAGCGTGGTACATTTACCTATATGGCTATCGCTTTTGGTAATAGCGACAATTTTAACAGGCACTATTTTAATTTCTTTATATTTGCAAAAACATAAAAAAATTTGATATGCTTTGTAATACATAAGATAGCAATCTCGGGGGCGACCAGTTTTGACAGATAACTCTGAGGCTTGCTTGCAGGTAGCGGTTGGCCAGGCCGCTTAAAATAGGGCCACAACAATAGTTGGCAACAACTACAACAATAACGTTTGGGCTACTGCCTAAACCCGATGCTTTTGTACTGACGGTGTGCAAAAGCGCTCGGTCAAGAATTCCGTCTGCTGCAAAAAAGGTTAGTTTGGCCTAATTTTGCATAAGATAAAGCAAACAAGTAAAGCAGCAGCGGCTCCGGGCAAGCGGCTTTACTATAATACCGGGGCTAAACCTGTAGTAAGTAAGTTATAAGGTTGTTTGGACGCGGGTGCGAATCCCGCCGCCTCCACTTTATTTTAGAAATAGGGAGTTTTGTTTTTATGGCAGATATTCATTTTGGAACTGATGGTTGGCGCGGAATAATCGCGTGGGATTTTACTTTTGATAATGTACGCACTATGGCGCAGGCTTTGGCAGATTTTATCAGTATAAATATGCCTTCAAATATGGAAGATAAAACAAATCTTGTGGCTGTCGGTTATGACAGAAGGTTTTTATCTGAAAAATTTGCCTCAGATATTGCAAGCATTTTAAAACTTAACAAACTTGATGTCGTTCTTTTAGATACTCCTGTGCCAAGCCCTTTAATGAGTGTTTTAAGTTCCAACAAAGTTTGGATTTCCATAATGGTTACTGCCAGCCATAATCCGCCGCATTATAACGGCATAAAAGTTAAACTCGGCGGGGCGCCTATATCAAGTAAATTAACTAAAGAAATTGAAGAACTTTTATATCAAAAACCGGTTATGTATATTCCGGGGCATAATGTCCAACCTACAAAAGGGCTTCAAAAAAATTATTTTAAATATGTTTCTTCTAAAATAAATTTAAAAAAGATTGCAACTTTAAAAGGTAAAATTGCCGTTGATTATATGCACGGAAGCGCAAGCACTTACCTTGAACAAATTTTGGGCGAAAACAAAGTTCTTGCTTTAAGAAGCGACCTTAACCCGACTTTCGGCGGCGTCGCACCGGAACCTAAAGAAAGTAATTTAGGCGATTTAAAGAAACTTGTTGTAAATAAAAAATGTTTGTTCGGTATCGGACTGGACGGCGATGGCGACAGAATCTCTTTCATTGATGAAAAAGGCAAATATATCAGCCCTTGTTTAATTTCCGCTGTTGCTTTAGACTATTTGGTAAAACATAAAAAACTAACCGGCAATGTTGTGCAATGTGTTTCTATGGGTTATTTAACCAAGAGAATTGCAGAATCACATGACCTCGGTTTTGAAGAAGTTCCCGTCGGCTTTAAATATATTGCCGAAAAAAATATGTTTGAAGATATTGCCTTTGGCGCGGAAGAATCTGGCGGATATTTCTTTAAAGGTCTTTTGCCTGAAAGAGATGCCATAACATTTGCCCTTTTCATTATGGAAATTTTGGCTAATACCAAAAAATCTTTAAGCCAACTTTGCCAGGAAGTGCAAAAAGAATACGGCGCAAGCGTATTTTTAAGAAGAGATATTGAGTTGCCTAAAGGATTTGAAAAAGCGACTTTTAATGAAAAACTCAAAAAGAAATTACCTAAAAAAATCTTGAATCTTTATCCTATCAGAAATATTTCTATGATAGACGGAATGAAGATTACCCTTGATAAAGGCGAGTGGATTTTGCTGCGTCCTTCCGGCACGGAACCCAAACTTAGAATTTATGCAGAAAGCCCTACAAAAAAACAAACTGAAGAACTTTTAGATTGGGCACAAAAAACGGCGGCGGCTATCAAATGAAAAAAATTATTATCGTAGATGACTCCGCAGTTCTAAGAATCAGCATAAAAAACGCTCTTGAAAGTTTTAATTATGATGTTATAGGCACGGCAAGCGGCTCAAAAGAATTATTTGCTTTGCTTGCGCAAAACACCGCAAAACCGGACTTAATTTTGCTTGATATGTTTTACCCCGATGAAAGGGGCATAGATATTTTGCAAAAATTAAAATTAGATTATCCTTCCGTAAAAGTGCTTGTTATTACCGCTATGAACGAAGAAGCCCTAAATAAACAAATTAAAAAAATCGGGGCTGATGATATTTTATATAAGCCCTTTGATATGGACGATTTAACTTTCGCCATAAAAAAGATTTTCTTGTAGTTTATTTTTTGGCTGCGGTTTTTTGGTTAAGAGGCAGTGAGAACCAGAAAAGCGTCCCCTTGCCAAGACCTGCACTTTGCGACCAAATTGTGCCTTTATGCGCTTCAATAATATCTTGGGCAATTGCAAGTCCTAAACCCCAACCAAGCATTTTATGTTCGTCGTCAAGACTTTCGGCCTGATTAAATTTTTCAAAAATTTTGACTCTATCAACATGAACAATACCTTTGCCGTTATCCCTGATAAAAGTTTTAAGATGGGCACCTTCTACCTGATAACTTATTTCCACAACGCCGCCTGCATTAGTAAATTTTAAAGCATTGGAAACAAGATTATTTAACACTTGAGAAATACGTTCTCTATCGCCGTAAATTTCAATATCAGACGGATAATTTATTTTACGAAGAGAAATTTCCCTTTGTTTTGCTAGTACGGAATATTGTTCATAGATTTCATCAACAAGTTTATTATAAATAAATTTATATGGATTTATTTTCAAATGGCCCGAAGCGGAAATTGAAGCATCAACCAAATCTGCCAGTAAAACCCCCATGTGATTGGCAGATCGTTCAAGCGTATGCAATATTTTTTTGCTTTCTTCATCTTTGGCATCTTCAAGAAGCATTGTTGTATAACCCTGTACGGCCGTAAGCGGTTGCCTTAAATCGTGGGCAACCATAAACATAAATTTTGATTTGCTTTCGCTTAAGCGGGCTTCCTGGCGGTATCTAAAAGCAATACGCTCAACGGCTTGCTCTAAATATTTTATCTTTTTTTCTCTCATATCTTTTTCTTTTGCAAATTGTTTCTGCGTCCTGCATTTGCAACATCTAAAGAGAAAAATTACAGCAATTAAACAACAACCTAAAATTATATTTATTATCATAAAAACCTTCCTAATATATACTAACAAATTATTTTGCAAATAACACTGCTTTTTTAAATTCCTGCTCAGTAATTTGCCCTTGCCTTAAAAATACTATATCTTTTTTAGTCAAATCTATCACAGAAGAAGCATTTTCTTTACATGCACCCTCTATAACAGCAATATTTTGTGGGGCAAAAGTTTGTCTAATAATATTTAAATCATTATTATAACCCTGTCCGTGTTTATTTGCGCTGCTTGCAAAAAGGCCAAAACCTAAAGTCGTCATTATCTTTAAAAGCAAATTATCATTAGGCACTCTAAGTCCGATAGTTTCTGTAGGTAAAAAACTTTTTGCAAGCGGAGTGCTTTTTAAAATTAAAGTCAAAGCACCGGGCCAAAAAGTTTTAGCCGCTTTTTTGGCTCTTTCATCAAAATAAGCAAAATTGAAAGCCTGCTCTAAAGTGCATAAAACCTGAGGAAGTTTTTCCGCCGGATTTGCTTTTGCCAAATTCAATTTTTCTAAAGAACTTTTTTCTTTTGCCAAGCAAACAAGCCCGTAAGTTGTATCCGTAGGCAAAACTACACAATTGCCCTGTTTTAAAAGGGTGCAAATTTCTTCAAAAGTTATTTCTTTAGAGGTAGTCAGATTCTTCATTATCTTCTTCTTTTTCTTTAGATGAACGCGCATCCAAAATAACCACAAATTCGCCAAGTATTTTTTTACGGCTTTCAAGATTTTTTATAATTTCTTCCAAAGTTCCGCTTAAATATTCTTCAAAAGTTTTAGTTATTTCGCGTGCCAAAACACAATTTATCGGTATTTCAAAATTATCTTTAACAAGTTTTAAAAATTTAATAATTCTAAAAGGCGATTCATAAATAACAACAGGTTTTTCAAGTTCAAAAGAAGCCTTTAGAAGTTTAACAATTTTGCCCGGTTTTCTAGAAGTAAAACCAAGAAAAACAAAACCGCCGCCGCCAACACCGCTGGCACTTAAAGCGCAAGTTAAAGCACTTGGTCCGGGCAGGGCGCAAACTTTAATTCCTTCTTCTCTTGCGCGGCGAACAAGCCGCCACCCCGGGTCTGAAACACAAGGCGTGCCGGCATCACTTACAAGTGCGCAAACCTTGCCGCCTTTAAGCAAATTAAGACAATTTTCTACGGAAAATTTATCGCCTTCGTGATAGCGTATAGTTTTTGTAGAAATGCCAAAATTATCAAGTAATTTTTTTGTTTGGCGGGTATCTTCGCAAAGAACAAAATCTGCCTGCTTTAAAACATCTAAAGCACGCAAAGTTATATCTTGCAAATTGCCTATCGGCGTTGGAACTATATAAAGCATAAAATATTTTACCAAAAATATATGCATATTTTATAAAATATATAAATACAAAAACAAACAAAAAATAAGGAGGTTCCCATAACAAGAGATGGAAAAAATTAAGTTTAACACCACGCTAATTATTTTGAGTATCGTTGTGCTAACGGCCCTTTGCACTTGGTTTATACCGGCAGGGCAATATGATAAAGTAAAAAATCAGGACGGCAGACTTGTCTTGGTTGAAGGTTCCTACCACCAAATAGAATCTTCCCCCCAAACGCCTTTTGATGTATTAAAAGCACCTATGAATGCTTTTAAACGCTCGCAAACGGCGGAAATTATTGCTTTTCTTTTAATAATCGGCGGTGCTTTTATGGTTGTAGAAAAAAGCCAGGCTATAACTATCGCTATAAAACATATAAGCACCTATTTTACGAAATATAAAATACTAAAGACTTTCTTTATACCTCTGACTATGATAATGTTCTCGCTATGCGGGGCGACTTTCGGTATGAGTGAAGAAGTTCTAATTTTCGTACCTATTTTTATGCCGCTTGCTTTATCGCTGGGTTATGATAGCGCAACAGGTATGTTAATACCTTTCCTTGGCGCAGGTGCCGGTTTTGCTAGCGCCTTTATGAATCCATTTACTCTAGGTATTGCCCAAGGCATTGCCGAACTTCCGCCTTGTTCCGGCTTAACTTTGAGAATAATAATTTGGATTGTTTCCACTTTAATTGCTATCGGTTTTGTTTTGCTTTACACAAAAATGGTTGCTAAACACCCCCAAAAAAGTTTAACCTATGACTTTGATAAAGAAAGAGCAAAAGAACTCCACTTAAACACTAAAAAGGAAGAAAAATTCAAACTTTCCCACAAACTTGTTTTGCTTTCTTTTGCGGCAACACTTATTTTGCTTGTTGTAGGCGTACTTAAATATGAATGGTATATAACCGAAATCGGCGCTTTATTCTTCGGCCTTGCCATCGTTGCGGCAATTTGCGCAAGAATGAGCATAACAGAAGCCACCACCGCTTTTTATGACGGCGTCAGAGGTATGGCGGAAATATGCTTCCTGCTTGCGCTTGCCACTTCCATCGTTGTTATTGCCGAAAACGGCCATATTTTGGATACCTGTTTAAATTATATGGCGGGTATAATTTCGCATTTACCTTCCGTTATAGCATCTTGGGCGGCATTTGTTTTACAAGCAATAATAAACTTCTTTATACCCTCAGGTTCGGGTAAAGCAGTTTTAACTATGCCGCTACTTGCGCCTTTATCAGATTTAATCGGCATTACCCGCCAAACAATGGTGCTGGCCTATCAATTCGGCGACGGGTGGACAAATATTTGTATCCCTACCAGCCCTGTTACTATTGCGGTTATAGGGCTTGCCAAAATCTCTTATCAAAAATGGCTCAAGTTTATTTGGCCGCTTATTGCAGTATGGTTTTTAATGTCCTTTGGTTTCTTGACCTATGCGACTTTAATAAACTGGCAGTAAATTTAAATAGACCGCTCTTTAAAAAGAGCGGTCTTTATTTTTTATGTTAAAAGATACCATAAAAGTTTTAGATTATTTTAATTCTTTAGATTATCTCGTTTTTGCTTTAGTTTTATGCTGCACGCTTATTTTTGTTATTTACGGATATTATAAACGCAAAAAAGCAAAAGATGATAAATTTCTTGACTATATGCTAATGGGCAGACGTTTAACTTTGCCCTTATTTATCGCTACACTTTGCGCAAGTTGGTATGGCGGTATATTTGGCGTTAGCGAGATAACTTTTAATTTCGGTATTTATAATTTTATTACACAAGGCTTTTTTTGGTATATCGCCTATATTATTTTTGCTTTGTTTATGGTAGATAAAATTAAAAAATACCAAAGTCTTACTTTGCCCGAACTTGCAGGCGAAATGTTCGGCCCGAAGGCACACAAAACTTGTGCCGTCTTTACTTTTTTTAATGTCTTGCCGATTGCTTATGTTTTAAGCCTTGGAGTATTTTTACATTTGTGTTTTGGAATTTCAACTTTTTGGGGTATGGTTATCGGCACTGGTTTTGTGTGCCTTTACGCAAGTTGGGGCGGACTTAGAGCAGTGGTTTATTCAGACGCAGTTCAGTTTAGCGTAATGTGTTTATCTGTTTTACTTGTTCTTATTTTTTCAATAAAAACTTTTGGCGGGCTTTCCTTTTTAAAAGCGAATTTACCTGCCGCGCACTTTTCTATAACGGGCGGCAATAGTTATTTTAATTTGGCGGTTTGGGGTTTTATTGCTCTTGCCACTCTAGTTGATCCTTCTTTTTACCAAAGATGTTTTGCTGCAAAAGATGCAAAAACCGCTAAAAAAGGTATTTTAATTTGCACACTTATTTGGCTTTGTTTTGATATTTGTACAACTGGCGGCGCACTTTATGCCCGCGCTCTTATACCAGAAGCCGCCCCCAGAGATTCTTATTTTATCTACGCAATTCAACTATTGCCGCAAGGATTAAGAGGTTTATTTGTCGCCGGTATTTTATCAATAATTTTATCTACGCTTGATTCTTTTTTATTTATCGCATCAAACACTATTGCCTATGATTTACTAAAAAATAAAATTAAAAATAAACTCTTATTAAATCAAATTTTCTTTATTATAATTGCCACACTTGCCATTAGTTTAAGCATTTATTTTGAAGGCAGTTTTAAAAAGATTTGGTTTGTTCTGGGGTCTTATATGTCGGCCTGTCTTTTAGTTCCTTTGGTGCTTGGGCATATTTTCCCAAAAAGGATATCGGATAAAACTTTTACTTTCAGCGCAATAATTTCCGCTGTTTTATTAACTTTGTGGGATGCTTTTAAAAAGCAAGGTTTTCTTGCGCAAATTGACGGGTTTTATATCGGTGTTTTAACAAATTTGCTATTATTAAGTATCGCTATTTATAGGACAAGAAAATGCAAACAATCAAAAAACTTTTAATAATCGCAAACGGGCAAAGCGAAAATAAAACTTTTATAAAAACTTGCGCAAAAGATGCCGATTTTATTTTAGCGCTTGACGGCGGCGCCGATACTGCTTTAAAAGCAGGCATAATGCCAAATTTAGTAATAGGGGATTTAGATTCAATTTCAACAAAAGCCAAAAATAAAATCGGGCAAGAAAAACTTTTAAAAGTTTCAAGACAAGATAATACCGATTTAGAAAAGGGCCTTGATTTCGCAAAATATTTAAATGTACCAAGTATTACAATTATTTGCGCGCAAGGCGGTAGGCTTGATTTTACTTTAAGCAATTTTTCTTCTGTATTTAGTTATATTGATAAAGCACAAATTGTTTTTAAAACAAGCACTTGCGATATTTACCCCCTCAAAAAAAGTGCTAAATTTATTTGCACGAAAGGCGCAAAAGTAAGTCTTATACCGATGGGTAATATCACAAATTTAACTTTAAAAAATTTAAAATATCTTCTAAAAAATGCTACTTTTAAGATAGGCCAAACGGCAGTAAGCAATATTGCCTTAAAAAATAATTTTGAAGTTTCCTTCACAAAAGGCCAACTTTTAGTTGTTATAAACAAATAATATTTTGATATAATTTTGATAGATTTTCACTCAAATTCTGAGGCCGTAAAAATATGGAAACTTTAATTCATAATTTTGATAAGTTTTGGCCATTTGGCTTAGCAATTATAGCCTTAAGTATTGCCATATATATTAAGGCTAATGACATATTTGAATATATTCTTATTAAAAAATATCTTAAAACTAGAAATCAAGAAGACGGAAGAAAAGCATTATTTTTTCTTATTAAAAAAAATTCTTTTTATTGGATAGAATATTTAATAAGAGAAGGGGTAGATATAAACTTTCCTGACAAAAAAGGTAATACTGCCTTAATTAAAGCCGCCCTTATCGGTAATCTTTATATTGTAAAGATCTTACTAAATAACGGGGCAGATATAAATACTTTACCTAAAGATATGGCCTTAATTTTAGCATGTGAAAATGAAGATTTTGATAAAGCAAAATATCTGATAGAACATGGTGCAAATGTAAATTTTAAAATTCTTTACCTTAAAAAAACCCCCTTAATCTTTGCCTGTGAAAAATTTAACTATGCTATGATGAAATTACTCTTAGAAAACGGCGCTGACGTAAATGTAAAAAATTGCCAAGGAAAAACCGCTTTGAGTATAACATATAAACCCGAATTAGTGGAACTTTTAAAATCTTACGGCGCAAAAGAATAATTTTTATTTTGTTTTTTAGAAAAATTTGGTATAATAAATATATAGAGATTAAAACTCTTAACCAGTTTTACGGAAAATATACTGGACATAAAAAGTATTTTTTGGTAAAATATAATTAATGGGGAAATAACCCCGTTATTTTTTGCTCTTTTTTTACAGATTTTAGCGCTCGTAGCTCAGTGGTAGAGCATCCGCCTTTTAAGCGGGAGGCCGTGAGTTCGAGTCTCACCGAGCGCAAATGTTTTGGCTCTTGTTTCAAGAGTCTTTACGCCCCCTTCGTCTATCGGCTAGGACACCAGATTTTCAATCTGGTGAGAGGAGTTCGATTCTCCTAGGGGGCGTATTTTTTAGGCGGCTTTTTGTCAAATTTTAATGCTTAACCCACCACATTTTTTGCAAGGATTTTTCATCTAAAATTAAGTAGAAACGAAGCAAATATTTTTGCAAGGATTTTGCGTTTACTGGGGCCTGCCGAGCGAAGTATATCACGAGGGGGTGGCAACCCCGTATATATGAGCGAGGCATAACACACTATAAACGCAAAAACCGAAACAAAAAGTTCAAATAGTTATAACATCGCCGTCGTATGGCGCAAAAGTCTTTTCAAAATATTTACCCGCCTCAAGCAAGGCCTCATCTCTTTTTTCAAAAGTGGTATAAACATCAGCCTTAAAATGTATCAAGGCAAGCAGTTTTACTTTTGCTTCCTTGGCAATTAAGGCGGCGGCTTTTGGATTAAGATGATTAAAATCGGGGTCTTGCGCGGGCAGGTAAGAACACTCGCAAATAAATAAATCGCTATCTTTGGCAAGGGGTAAAAGATTGTTGCAAAGGCCGCTGTCAAGGCCATAGGCAACAACTTTATCTTCCGCAAAAATTTTATAGCCGAAAGTTTTTACCGCGTGGGCAAGTTCAAAAGTTTCAACTTTAAAAGGCAAATCTTTCTCAATTTCATCTAAAGCGGCAACTCTTATACCAAGGGCTTTGGCCGTCGGCATAAAAGGCAGACACATAAACTTTGCTAAATCTTCTTTTTGTTTATCTTCTTTAACGATAATTGTTAAGTTTTTCCCCCTAAGTAAAGGCAACATTTGGAGTCCGCAAATATGATCCAAATGCAAATGGGTCAAAAGCAGATAAATCGGTTTTTCTTCCTTTAATAAGGAAGGAACTTTATAAAAACCGCTGCCGCAATCCAAAATTATATAGCAATCTTTTGTATCTAAAAAAACGCAACTTGTTGCGCCTGTATGAGTATCAAACCAGCCATTTGTGCCAAGAAAAGTTATGTTCATAATTTTTACCTCTTTGAAATAATTCCCTTTTTTTTATATTATATATTATAACTTGTTTAAACAAGGAGATTTTATGGCTACAAAAACAATAACAGCAAATAATGCACCTAAAGCCATTGGACCTTATTCCCAAGCAGTAAAAAATGGCAGTTGGATTTTTATTTCCGGTTGTTTACCGGCTGACCCTGTAACGGGTGAACTTACCGGCGGAGATATCCGCACCCAAACCCAAAGAGTTCTGCAAAATATGCAAGAGATTTTAAAAGCAGCCAAAACAGATTTTAAACATGTCGTTAAAACGACGGTTTTTTTAACAAATTTATCGGATTTTGCCGATATGAACGAAGTCTATTCTAAATTTTTTCAAGAACCTTTTCCAGCAAGAAGCACCGTTCAAGTGGTTGCCTTGCCAAAAGGGGCTTTGGTAGAAATTGAAGCAATAGCAAGGAAATAGAAAATGGCACTTGATTTAAAAGAAAATAAAGTTATCAATTCCCGCTCAACCGGTATTTTAATTCCGTTAAGCGCAATGCGCTCTTCCCAAGATTGGGGCTGCGGAGATTTGGGCTCCTTAAAATCTTGGCTTAGTTTCATAGGGAAACAAGGTATTAAAGTTTTACAAATCTTACCGATAAACGAAACTGACCCCAGCGAGAATTGCCCTTACAGCGCCCTTAGCACCTATGCAATAGACCCTATCTATTTAAGCATTACGGATATTGAAGAATATAAAAATTGCCAAAAAGCCAAGGCTATTGTAGAAGAAATTAAAGAAGACATTAAACTTTGGCGCCAAAGCAGCACAACAAAATTTAAACAAATAAAAGCGGCAAAATACCGCGTATTATGGGAAACTTATTTATATTTCCTGCAAGAAGAAAAATTAAAAAATACTGCCCGCTATCAAAATTTCTTAAATTTTGAAAAAAGGAATTTCTCCTGGATTGTTCCTTATGCCATATTCCGCACAGCAAAAGATTCCAATGCTTGGGCTTCCTGGTTAAGTTGGCAGGAAGAATTAAAGCATCCAAATATAAACTATTTAAAGATTTTTGCAAGAGATAATTACCAAAAAGTTATGTTCTTTGTTTATATCCAATGGCTCTTGCAAGAACAAATGCATGAAGCAAGAAAAGTAGCCAAAGAAAATAATATTTTAATTTGCGGCGATATGCCTTTTGGCGTTAATTTTGAAAGTGCCGATGTTTGGGGCAATCAAAAACGTTACAATCTTGATGCCGAAATCGGCGCACCGCAAGACCAGTTTAGCCAAGGCGGGCAAAAATGGGGCTTGCCGGCTTATAACTGGCAAGATATTGCCGAAAATAAATTCAATTTCTGGCGCAATAAAATTGTTCGCGCTTGCGAAATTTATGATATTTTCCGTCTTGACCACATGGTCGGTTTCTTTAGAACCTGGATTTTTGAAAAAGGTCAGGATAAAGGCCACTTTGATATTGAAAAGGAAGAAGAACAAAAGAAAAGAGGTTTTGACTTTTTGCAAGCAGTTTTTGAAACCGCAAAAGACAAACTTCCTATTGCAGAAGACCTCGGCGTTATACCAGATTATATGCGCCAAATGATGAGAGAACTTTCTATGCCCGGTTATAAAGTTTTACGCTGGGAAAAAGATAATGAAGTCTTCAGAGAACCACGCAATTATCCCAAAGCCTCTGTTGCTACTTCCGGCACACACGATACCGAAACTTTAAAAGAGTGGTGGCAGCAAATGCCCTCTTGGCAAAGAGCAAACTTTTGGGAAATGGTAAGCGCCCAAAAAACAGACGGCAATCTTGCCTGGTCCAAAGATATTCATAAAGGTATTTTAAGAAGGATTTTAGGCAGTTCTTCCTGTTTGGTTATCTTACCTTTCCAAGATATTGTCGGCCAAGAAGGCAGAATCAATACCCCCGGCACGGTTAATGATATAAACTGGACTTACAGAGTTCCTTTTGAACCCGAACAGATACCTGCAGAATATCAGGCAAGTTTTGATACTCTTAAAGAGTTAATGAAGGAAAGCGGAAGGTTATAATTTTTAAGAAATTAAAGATTAGAACTTTTCTAAATCAATATTTTGAATTTGGGGCAAGGCAAAGAACTTTTGTCTTGCCTCTTTTGCTTTTTGGTTTTTCTTTAAAAGTAAACAGATTTTAATAACAGCCGCAAATTTAAAAACATAAGGCAGACGTTTTGCATATCTAAGGCGTTCTGCGTGGTCAAAGCAATAATCTTGAACTAGGGCATCTCTTTCCTCTTTTGACAATACAAAATATTCCCCCTCTTCAAATAAATAAATATTGCGTTTAAATGCCGCAATTAAACTTTTGGGGGCAACTTCCAAAGTTTGCGCAAGATCGCTATCTGTTATAATTTTTTGGTTTCTGAATATTCTTACTTTCATTTTGTTTTAGGTAAATATTTATTTATTTGTGCTAAAGTTTCTTTTAAATTATAAGGTTTTTCTATATAATAATCTGCCCCTGCTTCTTGTGCTTTTTCCTTACTTTCGCTGTCAATCAAAGTGGACATTATTATTACCGGAGTTCTAAAAATACTGCTATCCGTTTTTATTGCTTTACAAATTTCAAAACCGCTTACATGGGGCAGCATTAAATCAAGTAAAACAGCGGCAGGTTTATTCTTTTTAACGGCCATTAAACCCTGACGGCCATCATCAACCCAAATAACTTCATGGCCGTAAAGTTCCAAAGCGCCTTTTAGCGCAATAGCCAAATTTTTAGAATCTTCTATCAAAACAAGTTTTGCCATTATTTTACCCCCTCATCCAAATATTTCTGTGTTTTTGTTTTGCTTGGTCCCATAGGCTCGGATATTTTTAAACCCCAATAGACAAAAACGCTTATTATTCCGGGGATAATATAATAAACAAAGCGGTAAATTAAGGCTGCCATTAAAGCGCTGTCCCAATCAATACCCATTTGGGAAAATACGCTTGTCATAGCAATTTCCATAGCACCGAGTCCGCCCGGCAAAAATGGTATTAAAGTTGTTACCATACCGATAGCAAAACCGGCAATCAATACCCCGATTTGTATTTTTATGCCTATGGCTAAAAAGGCCAAATATAAAATTAAAATTGTAAAAATCCAATCGCCGCAAATATACAGCGTTGCAATAGTTAATTTTGCTTTATTTTTATGTATAGTTTCCAACCCGTTATCAAGTTGTTTGGCAAAAGCGGAATAGTTATTTTTAGGAATCAAAGCGCTAAAAAGTTTATATAAAATCTTATTGATAACCATAAAAATTTTGCGCACGGCTTTATATCTGAATCTATTATTAAACAAAAAGGCTGTTATCAAAGCACCGACAGCCGCTATTACAATAACAGCCATAAAACTTTGTATCATTTGGCTTGGATTGGCATTATGATTTAAAACCAAAAGCAAACTGCCGAGTAAAATTATTATTATTAAAATAGAATATAAAAGCACACTTATAACTATGCTTGCCATTACGCTGATACCTAAAGGAATATTTCGTTTTCCTAAAAGATGCGCCCTTAAAGCAAAACCGCTTGCCCCAAGCGAAGATACCAAATAATTAACCGTTGTGGAAACAAATGCTATCCCGATAGCCGCCCCTAAATTGATTCTTTTCCCTAATAATTTAAGCGTTTCCCACAAAGATAAACCCATAAAAACATAAATAACCGCCGAAGCAATACAAGCCAAAAAAAGATACCAAGAATTTGCATCGTGCCAAATTTTAAAGAAGTTATCTTTCGCATCCCAAATTAGCCAAGCGATTAGGGATACAGAGAGAAAACAACTGATAACGATAAATATCTTTTTATTTTTAAGAAAGTTCATACCTAATAAATTATATAATTTTAATATGGAATATTTAACAATAATCGGGGCCAAGACCCACAATTTAAAAAATGTCAATGTAAAAATACCGCGCGGCAAGATGGTGGTTATAACAGGACTTTCCGGTTCGGGTAAAAGTTCGCTTGCTTTTGATACGATTTATGCAGAAGGGCAAAGAAGATATGTTGAAAGTATGTCCGCCTATGCAAGGCAGTTTTTGGACCTTATGCAAAAGCCGGATGTTGAGTTAATTGAAGGGCTTTCCCCGGCTATTTGTATAGAGCAAAGAACGCCCTCAAAAAATCCGCGTTCCACCGTTGCCACCACAACCGAAATTTACGATTATTTGCGTTTACTTTTTGCGCGTATCGGCAAACGCTTTTGCCCTATATGCGGCCGCCCCGTAGAAAAGTGGAGTGTTCAGGAAATTTTAAAAGATATTCTTAAAAAATTTGACCAAAAACAAATTATTATTACCGCGCCTTTAGTGCAAGCCAAAAAAGGTTCTTATGAGGAACTTTTTAACCGCCTTATAAAAGACGGATTTTTCAAAGTTTATGTAAACGGCAAAATTTATCCCTTGCAGGAAACACCCAGACTTGAACGCTACAAAAAACACACTATTGACCTTGTTATTGACGAGATTTTTGTTGAAGAAGCCGAAAAAGAACGCATTACCGAATCTTTAGAACTGGCTATGAAATATTCTAAAGGTCTTGTAAAAGTTCTTTTTGAAAATAAAGAATCTTTTTATAGTTTAGAAAATGCCTGCCCGCATTGCGCTATCGGTTTTGAAAAAATGGAACCGCGCTTATTTTCCTTTAATGCCCCGCAAGGCGCCTGCCCCGATTGCAACGGCCTTGGCATTAAAATTGAAATTGCCGAAGACCTTGTTGTGCCGGATAAAAACTTAACCTTAAATGAAGGCGCACTTGCCCCTTGGGAAACACCCATAACCGGCAAAACACACCGCTGGATAAACTCTTGGGCAGGTTATTATTATGAAATTTTATCTTCCGCTTGCAAAAGCGCAAAAATACCCATGAATAAACCTTGGAATAAACTTACAAAAGAGCAGCAAAATATTTTACTTTACGGCTCTGATGAAGTTTTGTATAAGGTTTCTTGGGCTAATAACCCGACAGCCTTTGAAGGCGTTATCGGCAATTTAAGACGCCGCTACCAAGAAAGCGAAAGCGATTTTGTTAAAGAAGAAATTTACGAAAAATATATGCGCGAAAATGTCTGCCCCACTTGCAAAGGGCAAAGACTCAAGGCCGAAGCCCTAAGCGTTTATATAAACGGCAAAAACATTACGCAAATAACTTCTATGCAAGTAAAAGACGCCGTAGATTTTTTCAATAATTTAAAGTTAAACGCAACAGAGCAACTAATCGCAAAACAAATTTTAAAAGAAATTAAAGCAAGACTCGGTTTCTTAAATAGTGTCGGTCTAAGTTATTTAACGCTTGATAGAAAATCACAAACACTTTCCGGCGGGGAAGCGCAAAGAATACACTTGGCAACGCAAATCGGCAGCGGTTTAACAGGCGTTTTATATGTTCTTGACGAACCGACAATCGGACTTCACAGCCGCGATAATACGCGCTTACTTGAAACTCTAAAAGCCCTGCGCGATTTAGGAAATACTTTAATTATCGTTGAGCACGATAAAGATACTATTTTATCTGCCGACCATCTTATTGAACTTGGCCCTGTTGCGGGGCTTGGCGGCGGTTATATAACTGCACAAGGGACTCTTAAAGAATTTTTGAAAGATAAAAAATCTATTACCGCTGCTTATTTAAACGGAACAAAAAAGATTTTGCCAAACATTAAACCGCTAAAACCCACAAAACGCTGGCTTGAAATTGTGGGAGCAGAGCAGTTTAATTTAAAAAATATCAATGTCAAAATACCGCTTGGGCTTTTTGTTTGTATAACGGGTGTTTCGGGCTCGGGTAAATCAACTTTAGTGCATAATATTTTACAAAGAGCGCTGGCCAAAAAACTTTACGGCGCAAAGGAAGAACCGGGCAAACACAAAGCAATAAAAGGTATAGAAAATATTGATAAAGTTATTTTGGTGGACCAAAGCCCTATTGGTAAAACACCGCGCTCTAACCCTGTTACCTATACAGGTGCGTGGACGCATATTAGAGAACTTTTTGCCCAAATGCCCGAAGCCAAAAGGCGCGGTTATAAAGCAGGCAGATTTTCCTTTAATGTCAAAGGCGGTCGTTGCGAAAAGTGCCAGGGCGACGGCATTTTAAAAATACAAATGCAGTTTTTACCAGATATTTATGTAGAGTGCGAAGAATGCCGCGGCAAACGCTTTAACGATGATACTTTAAGCGTTAAATTTAAAGGCAAAAATATCGCTGAAGTGCTTGAAATGAGCGTTGACGAAGCCCTAGAGTTTTTTGAAAATATACCAAAAATCAAAAACATTTTGCAGACTTTGCACGATGTTGGCCTTGGTTATATCAAACTTGGGCAAAGTTCAACAACACTTTCCGGCGGAGAAGCGCAAAGGGTTAAACTTGCTGATGAGTTATCCCGCAAGGCAACGGGCAAAACGCTTTATATCTTAGACGAGCCGACAACCGGCCTTCACTTTGCCGATATTGATAAACTTTTACAAGTTATGCACCGCCTTAGCCAAAAAGGCAATAGCGTTTTGGTTATAGAACATAACTTAGATATTATCAAAACGGCAGATTGGATAATTGACCTTGGCCCTGAAGGCGGCGATAAAGGCGGGCAAATTGTAGCCCAAGGTAATGTTTTTGATATTATCAAAGAACCCAAAAGCCACACCGGCCAATACCTTAAAAAAGAACTTTTGTAAAGAAAAAAGCCCTGCGAAAAACAGGGCTTTTTAGTTTTAAAATTATTTTGTCGGGCAAATTTCTATCCCCTGAACAATATCGCAGGCATTTTCCGTACGAGGTTCGCAACAAATCTGATTATCATTTATTATACGGAAGGATAATTCCGGATCCCCCACCATCATCATGCGGACATCTTTGTCTTTGATTGTGAACAAATAATTACCTGTTTGCATAATACCATATTTGCTTGAAACACCAATTCCTTGTTTTGTCATATGAAGTTTATAAAGTCTATTTGCGGCCTGATAAAACTCTTGAGTAGGATCTTTGGAAAGTTTATTATTAGGGGCTTTAACTGCCAAAAAAGCAATAAGTATGAAAGAAAGTATATATAAACCGCCCAAAATACCGACAACAATGGTAAGAGTAACCATACGACCATTATTGACAAGTAAAGGAAAAGTATCCCCTTCTTTATAATCTTTATTAACAACATAAGTTTTTGCTATTTTATCGTGTAATGCTTGTTTCTTTTGAGAAGATCCTACCATTATAAAGCCTACCCAAAGAGGAATAGCAGATAATATTTTCCCAAATGTGCGGCCTAATGCTCTTAAAAAAGATATTCTTTTCCCTTGGGTATCAACTACTTTTATTTTTAAAAGTTGTTTTCCCAATGTGGCCTGTTTAGAACTGCTTTCAAATAAAGCAAAATATAACACCATTATTAAAAGGAATATAATAGGATATGCCAAAATTCCCCATAATTGCAAAGTGGCAGTTTCTTGGGCTTTTGCTATAAGAGATTCCATAATGATAGGGGACAAAAATATGTTAAGTATTTGTATAAATATAGATAAAATAATAAG
>Ga0265299_10000658_pt1 | contig 42177 bp, 44 predicted proteins | sample AusTroGonzalo_MG_4_FD_193485 | JGI IMG/M metagenome (GOLD analysis project Ga0265299, IMG submission 193485) | Bovine rumen microbial communities from tropical cattle in Woodstock, Queensland, Australia - Gonzalo_02 | ecosystem: Host-associated > Mammals > Digestive system > Stomach > Rumen ...
TAAATGTGCCTGGGCGCTCTGGCGCATCCCTTCGACTCCGCCAGGTTAAAATCAAAACCGCCCATTTTGGGCGGTTTAAGATTTTAATTTCCTGGCGGAGTCGAAGGGATTCGAACCCTTGATACCGTTGCCGGTATACCACATTTCCAATGTGGCGCACTAGACCAACTATGCGACGACTCCTGAACTGGTTGATATTTTATTATTCTTCATCGGAATCCGGGGTGTCGTCAGCTTCTTCCTCGGCAACGATTGGTTGATCATCCAGTAATGAATTTTCCAATTCTGCGTCAATTTCACGCAATGTAGGATCGTTGGATTCGATTTCTAATGACTGTTCTGTAACTGGTGTTTCTTTGTAAGATTGAACAAATTCATGACGAACGTTCGCCACATCCAATTTACCACTGGCAATTTCGCGTAATGCGACAACAGTTAATTTATCGCGTCCCTGGGGAACCACAGGTTCAGCACCACCGTTCAAATCACGAACGCGTTGGGATGCCAACATGCCTAATTCATAACGACTGTCTACGTATGGTAATGTATCAGAATTTGTCGTACGAGCCATTTTAAATCCTTTGTTGAAAATTTTTTTAGCTGTTATATAATGCCCCAAGGATATCAAAAATGCAAGAAAAAAATATAAAATCTTTATCTTTTGGCTGTCGTTTGAATGCCTTGGAATGCGAAAAGATAACAAATTTAATCGCGCCTGTGGTTGATAATGCCGTTATAGTTAATACTTGCTCTGTCACGGCCGAGGCTGAACGTCAATCAGCCCAAAGTGTTCGACGTATCGCACGCGAAAATCCAAATGTTCCTATTTTTGTAACGGGATGTGGTGCAACAAGGAACCCCGAATTGTTCGAAAAAATCCCAAACACTGTCGTTATTCATAATTCAAAAAAAATGGACAAAAATCAATATGTTGCAGGTTTGGAACGGGTAAATACAGATGGTGATATTGTTAAATTTATTCACGAAACGCCTGATTTATCAAAGCAATTTATACAAATTCAAAATGGTTGTAATCATAAATGCACGTATTGTGTAACACGGCTGTTGCGTGGGCCAGCACTATCTTTCCCATACGATGATATCTTGGGGAATGCGCGTACGGCCGTTAAAAACGGATTTTTCGAGATCGTAATTACCGGGGTCGATAGTGCATCATACGCGTACAAAATGGGTGATAAATTTATATTTATTTCAAATGTATGCGAAATGTTATTGCGCGATGTCCCAGAAATTCAAAGACTACGCATTTCTTCGTTGGATCCGGCATCGCCAGAGATTTTCAAAATTATTGATTTAATTCATAGTGATAAACGTATGATGCCGCATTTACACCTGTCTATGCAGTCGGGATCGGATACGATTTTAAAGGCAATGGCGCGCAGACATACTGCAGATATGGTTCGTAAAATTGTGGCCACAGCGGATGGTATTACTTTCAGTTGGGATATAATCTGTGGCTTTCCTGGCGAAACGGATAAATTATTTAACGAGACTTGTGATTTAGTACGCGAATTAAAACCAATTAAAATACATGCATTTCCTTTTTCACCCCGCCCTGGGACCATTGGTGCGACATTACCAAACCAGGTGCCACGCGAAATATCAAAAAAACGTGTACATATAATCACAGAGCTGGCAAATAAAAACATGGCAGAATATATGGCAACTTGTGTTGGTAAAACGGTGTCCGTATTGGTCGAAAATAATAATATTGCACGTACACCTGATGATATTGATGTTGTTATCCGTGGTGCAAAAATTCCGCCAAAAACAATTTGTGATGTTAAAATGATTGATATAAAAAATGGTCAATTTATTGGCGAAATATAAAAGATTGACGTTTTTATTTTTTGTACTATATTATAACGTATAAAGAATAAAAAAGGAGTACATCATGACAGACAAATCAAAAAACAATTTAGTTAAAGTATTTGAGCGTTATGGATTAACACCATCATCCAAGTATTACAAAGAATGTGTGAAATATTTTGCAGGTATGTCTATAATACACCATATATTGACTTCCCAAAAAGGTCAAGAAGCAAAATAAATTCATTCCCCAGAATTTTCTGGGGAATTTTTTTACAAAAAAATATTGGCAAACTGTTATAAAATCGTTTAAGATTTGCTTGTTATGAGAAAAGTCGCTTTTTCTTTTGTTGTGGCATTTATGACCGTTACGGCTTTTGCGGCGGACAAACCGTTTTCAACAACTGCAAAATCGGCTATTTTGGTTGATTATGATTCTGGGGCCGAAATATTTTCTAAAAATGCTGATGTTTTGATGCCACCATCATCTATGATAAAACTGATGACTTTGACGGTTTTATTTGACGAGATAAAGGCCGGGCGCGTCAAAATGACAGATACTTTTCCTGTATCTGAAAATGCCGATTATAAAAATCCATTATGGTACCCAGCCAGTAAAATTTGCCTGAGTGCCGGACAATCTGTATCTGTACAAGATTTAATTTTGGGTTTGATTGTATTATCTGGGGGCGATGCATCTGTTGTTGTGGCTGAAAAATTAGCGGGTGATGAAAATGCTTTTACTGGATTGATGCAACGCAAAGCCGCAGAATTAGGAATGGAAAAATCAACGTTTGGTAATGCAAGTGGATTGCCCCACCCTGCGAATTTAATGACTGTAAAAGAGCTGTCTGTATTGGCCACACATATTATTGCTGATTATCCTGATATTTATCCATTATTCGCAACCAGACGTTTTGAATTTAACGATTACAAATCTGATTGGTGTCGTGATTGGGGGAAAACACATACTTTGAATTACAACAAATTATTGTTTACCATGAATGGTGCCGATGGATTAAAGACCGGGCATACAGATGACGGTGGTTATGGTGTTGTGGCCAGCAGTGTCGTTGGTGGACGTCGTTTAATCGGTGTTATAAATGGTTTCCACGGCAAAGGTCATGATGCCTTGGCGGCCGAAATGAAAAAATTAATGAATTATGGATATACAACCACAACAAACAAGATTTTTTATCGTCCTGGGGATGAAGTGGCTAAAATTCCAACTTGGTATGGACGTGACGATTTTGTCGTCGCCACTGTATCAAAACCTTTTGCTATTACAACTGGCAAAACAGACGGACTGAAAGGTGTGCGTGTTGTTGCTATTTATGATACACCTGTGGCTGCACCGATACATGCCGGCGATAAAATTGGAAAATTAATTGCACAAAAAGACGGCAAAGAAGTCGCAGTTGGCGATTTAATCGCACGTGATACAGTTAAACGTATTCAATTATTTAGACGTGCATGGCGTAATATTATGGTACTGATGGGGTTTAAGTGATATGGCAAAGAAAAAAGCGTCTGTTTATGATTTTCCGCATCCTATGGATAACGATACATTAGTTGGACATATGCCAACCGTCAAGGCATTTATGGATGCTTGGAACAATCGTTCAACGTACCCAATTCATCCTGTGTGGATATTAACGGGTCCCCGTGGTATTGGCAAAGCAACATTAGCTTATAAATTAGCCCGTATGGTTTACGGTAATGTCGGTGATTTTTTCATAGTTGATATGGCACATAATGTTGACCGAGATGGAAAACCAAAACCAGATGGCAAAGAAATTTCTGTGCGTACAGTACGTGATATGATTGCCAAAATGCAGCTTTCTTCTATGTCTGGAGATTGGCGTGTGGTATTGATTGACTCGCTGGATGAACTAACAAATACCGCATCAAATGCGCTTTTGAAATTACTGGAAGAACCACCCGAAAAAACGTTATTTTTATTGGTGGCACATCAGTTATCGAATGTATTACCAACAATTCGTTCACGCGCACGTGTCGAAAAAATGCATCCTTTATCAACAACTGAATTGCGTGATTTATGTGTAAAATTTATGCCTGATGCAGATATCAGCACCGAAGTTTTACGTTTAGCCAACGGCAGTTTTGGTAAGATTGCAGATATGAACAGGACTGGGGGTGATATTGTATATGATGAATTGATTGAAACATTGCAAAATTCATCAACCACATCGTCTGACCTGATGTTGATTGCAAAAAAGATTGCACCAAACCCAGAAACATATACCATTTTATTGGATGCTGTGGCTTATTTTGGTTTGGCAGATTTATATCCCAATGCTACAAAATCTATTGCGGATATAACAAATGTACACTTGGAACCAGAAGTGGGAATTTTTAAAATTTTAATGGATATAAAAAAATGTTTATAGATACACACGGACATTTAACCCGGGAATATGCTGATACTGCAGATGATATTATTAAACGCGCGATGGATGCAGGTGTTGGTATTATTATTTGTCCCACAGCAGAGCCCGATGATATACCAGATGCGTTAAATATTGCCAAAACGCATGATAATATTTTTTGCACAATTGGTTTGCATCCTGATTGCGCGGATACCGCCGTTGCATCAAATCTTTTGACACCAGATGTTTTGACTAATGAAAAAGTTGTTGGTGTCGGCGAAATTGGATTAGATTATCACGAAGGTGATGAAAATAAAAAAAATCAAATTAAATTATTTGTTGACCAACTGGAAATCGCACAACAATATGATTTGCCTGTGGCAATACACACCCGTGATGCCGAAGAAGATACGGCACAGATTTTAACAAACAAAAATCATGGCGTGTTACATTGTTTTACATCCAGTTGGAATTTAGCAAAAGTAATGTTGGATCGTGGTTTTTATTTTTCGGCCAGTGGAATTTTAACTTTTAAAAATGCTGCTGATATTCGCGATGTTTTTGCAAAACTTCCAAACGACAGAATTGTTATTGAAACAGATTCACCATATTGTGCACCTGTGCCATATCGCGGAAAAGTTTGCGAGCCAGCATTTGTTGTGGAAACTGCAAAAATGTTAGCAGAAATTAAACATTTGCAATTAGATGAATTGGAATCTATACTGATGGAAAATACAGCACGGTTATACCCAAAAATGAAACTGGTAAAATAATGGTAAGAAATATAATAAAATTTGGACAAGTTTCCGAAAATCGCAAAGCGCGATTCAGTTACTCTATTGAAGACACAATAGAGGCTGGGATTTCATTGACTGGGGCTGAAATTAAATCTGTGCGTTATGGTTTAGTATCTATTGTTGATGGTTTTGTACAAAGACGTGGTACTGATTTATTCTTGGCGGGGGTCGAAATTCAAAAATTACCCACAGCAGCACGAATTGTCAATTTCGATGAAAGACGTCAACGTCAATTGTTACTGCACCGTTCGCAAATAAATCGTATGATTGGGAAATTGCAAGAAAAAGGTGCAACTATTGTGCCTTTGAAATTATATTTTAACAATCGTGGCAAATTAAAAGTATTACTGGGTATTGGTTATGGTAAAAATCGCGCCGATAAACGTGAAACAATAAAACAACGCGAATGGGATAAAAGTAAAGCGAGAATTTTAAAAGGTAAATAAAAAGGTGCAAATTTGCACCTTTTTATTTTTTTATATTTATAATTATTCCGCCATCGGTTCTGTTGGCATTTCATCAGCAGGCATAGGTCTGCCCTTACGCAATTCAATCATCGCATGTTTCAATTCCATACGTGATATGCAACCATTTGCGTCGTCGTCAGATGTTGCCAAAACTTCTAACATTTTTGGACATTTAACAGTGTCCAACATGACGCAACCATTGTCATCAAATTTTATACCATGCATCATTGCCTTGCCATGGTCACGTACCATCCATGGTGAAGCCATACAACCCAACAAAAATACAATGCATAAAATGATAATTTTAATAAACAAATTAATTACACGACGTCCACGGCAACAGCAGCAGTGACATTCGTGTCCGCAACTGCAAGGTTTTTCTGTGACCACAGGTGTTGTCACGTTACGTACAGCCGCTGACTTGGTTGTTTTTTTTGCGACCCGCTTTGTAGCAGTTGTCGTTTTAGTTCTTTTTTTGATTGTTTTTTGTGCCATTTCTCTTCCTTTTTTTATGTATCCTTTACGTCCGCATTCTATAAAATAAATATGATTAAGTAAAGAGTTTTTTTCAAGAAAAAAACCCTCATAAACATGAGGGTTTTTTGAAAACTAAAAAATATCTTTAGTTCAAAGCATCTTTCAAAGCTTTACCAGGTTTAAATTTAGGTTGAACAGATGCTGGAATTTTGATAGCAGCGCCTGTTTGTGGATTACGACCTGTTGTTGCTTTACGTTTTGCAGAAGTGAATGTACCAAAACCAACCAAGCGAACTTCGCCTTTCTTTTTCAAAACTTTTGTAACAGTGTTGATGAATGCATCCAAGCAAGAAGCAGCAGTTGCTTTTGTAACATCAACTTCGTTTGCAATAGCTTCAATCAATTGTTGTTTATTCATGTTATTTCTCCTTTCATAGATTTGTTTTTTAGGTACTAGACAGTTGTCGAGCAATGCCTTTGAAATCAGCCCCAGAAATCAAGCGATTTTATTTTTTATTTATCGCGGACCTGCTTATTTCAAGGGCATTGCTCGTCCTGTTCAACCGAATCATAGAGAATTCTGCATATCAAGTCAAGAGTAAATTAAAAATGTTTCTGTTTTATTTGTTTTTTTGTTCGGCTATTATAATAAGTAGTTAATTTGTTACATCTTTGTACCTAACAGCCTTGGGCCATTTGCCATCATAAACATTTTTCCATGAATTTGGAGTGTTATTTTCACACAGAACAAGCTCGCTGGCGTTGTAACCGCGCAGGTGCACAGTGCGATAATGATTCGGTGTATTTGTTGCAATTAATAATATAATAATTGCCCAGAACAATAATTTGGTAAAACCCCATGGTTTTATAAATGCGTTTCTATTAAATTTATCCTTTAATAAATTTTGATATAACGCCCAACCCCACACAAACAACAACATAGTCATAGCAAAAAACACACCGATAACTATTGGTGTATTTATGGTTTTTAAAATTTCCGAAGCAGAATCCCAACCAGCAGAATTTGCAGGACATACATACAAAACATCACCCAATGATATTCCCGGACGCACATGAACCGTCGGTGCAATATTGCCCAGATGGATGCCGAACGACGCCATCAAAATAACCAATGTCAACATTGCCAAAGCAAAAATCATTGTTGGTTTCATTTTTATCCCTTTGATACTCTTTGTTTATTATATCATAAAAACTGCTATAAAAGTTATAAAAAAATTCAAAATATGATTGAAAGTTTATGTCTTTATCTGTAAAATGCGCTATGAATTCAATAAAACATAAGGCAAATACCATGACATACGATGATATAAGAAAATTATTTTTAGGTTATTTTGAACAACACGGACATAAAGTTGTACCGTCTGCATCATTGATACCAAATGATCCAACTTTATTGTTTACTGTTGCAGGTATGGTGCCTTGGAAAGATATTTTTTTAGGGAAAGTTGCCCCTGAATACACACGCGTGGCGGATGTGCAAAAATGTATTCGCGCAGGCGGAAAACACAATGATTTAGACGAGGTTGGCTTTGATGGTCGTCATCATACTTTCTTTGAAATGTTGGGAAATTGGTCTTTTGGCGATTATTTCAAAGAAGAAGCGATCGTGATGTCTTGGGATTTATTAACCAATGTTTTAAAACTGGATCCAAACAGAATCGTTGTGACAACACATATCACAGACGATGAAGCTACTGCAATTTGGAAAAAGGTTGCTGGCAAAGATGCCATTCGTTTAGATAAAGATAATTGGTGGTCTGCGGGCGATACTGGTCCATGTGGTCCATGTACGGAAATGCACTATGATATGGGGGCTGATTTACCTGGTGGATTACCCGGCAGTGCCGATGAAGATGGCGGACGTTATGTTGAGTTGTGGAACGATGTTTTTATGCAATATGACAGGGATGCCAATGGAAATTTAACCGAACTCCCTAAACGTAATGTGGACACGGGTGCTGGACTGGAACGTTGGGCGGCGGTATTGCAAGGCAAACGCGATAATTATGATACAGATTTATTTCAAAACTTGATGGCTGCTATTGCTGATATCACACATGTAAAACAAGATGCATCTAATACACCTTCGTTCAAAGTTATTGCTGACCATTTGCGTGCGGTTGGTTTTGCAATTGCGGATGGTGTAATTCCATCAAACACTGATCGCGGTTATGTAATTCGTCGTATTTTGCGTCGTGCGATGCGACATGGACAATTACTGGGGCACCAAGGCGCATTGTTGTCTGCGCTGTATCCGGCATTGGTTCGTGAAATGGGCGCAGCATATCCTGAACTAGAACGCGAACAAGCGCACGTGGTTGAAATTATCCGTAATGAAGAAAATGCTTTTGCCGATATGTTGCAAAGTGGTATAAAATTATTGGATAACGAATTACCAAAATTGCAAACCAAAACTTTACCTGGGGCGGTTGCATTTAAGTTATTTGACACATATGGATTTCCGTTGGATTTAACACAAATGATTTTGCGTGATAAAGGTATGGACGTCGATGTTTCGGGATTCGAAAAATGTATGACTGAACAAAAAGAACGTTCACGCGCAGACACACGTGGCACAAAACTGTTATGGGAATCCAGAGGCGAATTGCCACAAACTGACGACACACAAAAATATGCGCCAGTTGATAATATGCAATCAAAAGTATTGGCAATTTTGCGCGATGGCGAATTTATTGAAACAGCGAACCCGGGCGACAATGTTGAAATCGCATTGGATAAAACAGCATTTTATGGTACCCAGGGTGGCCAGGTCGGTGACAGTGGTGAATTAAAATCAGGGACGGATACATTGGTTAACGTGACCGAGGCTGCACGTGCCGGCAATATTGTTATTCATAAAGGTACCGTTGCAAAACAAATCAATGTTGGCGATATTGTAACACCTGTTATTAATTCTGCGGTTCGTGCCCAGACGGCACGCGCACATACGGCGACCCATTTGTTGCAGGCTGCATTACGCAAGGTTTTAAATACAGACGTTGAACAACGTGGTTCACGTGTTGCACCAGATTCTGTGCGTTTTGATTTTTCGTTTGGCAGAGCCATGACAGAAGAAGAAAAAACACAAGTGGAAAATTTGGTTAATGATTGGATTGCAAAAGATATGCCTGTTAAACACGAAGAAATGGGCATTGATGCGGCAAAAGCGCGTGGTGCGATGGCATTGTTTAACGAAAAATATGGCGACGTAGTACGCGTTATAACCGCTGGCGACGTATCATGTGAATTATGTGGCGGAACACATATCAATCATACTGGTGAAATTATGCGTGCGCATATAAATAAAGAAAAATCTATTTCATCTGGTATTCGCAGAATTACAATGTCGGTTGGTAACTTGGCAGAATAAATGCAGTTTTTCTTGCTGGATACTTCACTGCGTTCAGTATGACAGATAATAAAAAACACCCCGCAAACGCGGGGTATTTTGCTTTCAAGAAGAAACTGATATTAAATGCTGTCGGCATTGACCCAACGGCCAGATTTCAACAAGCCAGGTGCCATACCTTCGTTTGTACGCAACGCGTTGATAACACTGCGTGCACGTGCAGCATCCAAGTTGATAATACGAACTTTGTACATACCGCCTTCACTCACGACAACTGCATCACCATACGTTTTCATACGTTGTGCCATTGCGTCTGCACTGTCTTCGGCATAAAATGCCGCCAATTGAACAGTGTAATCACCAGATGCCGCTGGCGCTGGTTGTGGTGCAGGCTGTGGTGCAGGTGCAACCTCGGTCGTTGTTGTTTCAGCGACAACCTCGGTCTGGGCTGGGGTTGTTCCACCAATTGTTGCATTTTTAACAGCCAATGATTGTTCTGTTAAAACCTGAACCTGGACCTTGGCCTGGGAATTCATGCCAATTTTTTGTGCCGCCGCAGGTGATAAATCCATAATTCTGGTATTTACAAATGGACCACGATTATTTACACGAACAACAACAGATTGACCATTATCCAAGTTTGTAACCTTGGCAATTGTAGGTAATGGCAATGTTTTGCTGGTTGCCAACATTTGTGCAGCATCAAACGTTTCGCCATTTGTTGTTTTTTGACCATTCAATTCCGCAGGAATAATACCCGCAATACCAGTTTGATTGTATGTTAAATCTTCGGATGGGATATATTGAACATCGTCAACCTTGTAAGCATTACCGATATAATATTTTGGTGCCGCCGCCATTAAATACGAATCAGTTAATGTGGTTGTTTCTGTTGCCAAATCTTCTTCGGCCATAGAATCTGTGCCATAAACATTACTGTCAGAACCAGTCATGCAACCAGTTAACATAGCCAGCAAAGCCGCCAATGATACTAATTTTTTCATTTTTTCTCCTTTAAAGCTGTATTTTAAGGGAGCTATCAAATTTGGGAACTCCCTACATTCTCAAACAGTATTTTATCATAAAGAAAACGTGTTTTCAACTTTAATTTATTGTGTTTATAATTTTCTGTCCATAATGTATGCGACGGGCAAATATAAAATTCCAAACACAGCAATCGCGACACACAATGATACCAAACCATGAATAGGCGCAAACCACAATGCTACACCCAATATAGTGGCCCAAACACTGAACCCGATACTGGCGCGAATTGTGCGACCATCCCATTTGATTAAATTTTTCCTTTTGCAAGCACGTGCCAACAGCAGATTTTTAACATATCCTGATACAACCACACCAACAGGTATCGCCAAATACCCGATGTGATAGAACAGTGCTACATAAATTAACGCCGCCAACCCCAATGATACAATACTGGTTTTAACAGGTGTTTTGACGTCTTGGCTGGCATACAATGTTTTACTGTAAATTTGGCTGATTAACATGGCTGGCAAAACCAGGCATTGAATCATAATTGCAATTGCGACCGCATGTGTTGATTCTGGGGTCCATGCGCCATATTGAAATAAATTCCTGATGATTGGTTCCGCCAACACAAACAATCCAACCATGCATGGAATAATCAACATCAATGAACGTCGCATAGAAAAGTTTTGTTGATTATAAACACTCTTTAAATTTTTTTCCGCCAGCGCATTTGAAATTGACGACATTAAAACCGTTCCAACCGCTAAACCAATCATGGCAAATGGTAACTGAACAATTCTGTCTGCATAATATAACCACGACACCGCCCCAGATTGAAAACTGGCCACCAAGGTTCCAACAATAATTGTGATTTGGTAAAAACCACTGCCCACTATACTTACACCGAAACGTTTCAGCATAGATTTAATTTTATCGTTCCAATGCGGCCTGATTAATCGCAGGCCAAAATTTCCGGACCGAATTCGGCCCCATAAAATTGCACACTGAATAATTCCGGATAATACGACCGTTGCCGCCATAATATATAAAATTGTGAGTGGTGCATACCAAGCCGACATTAACAACGCACATATTAACATTATGTTTAACAGCACAGGCATAAATGCCGCCAACACAAACTTTGAAAACGCGTTTAACACCGCAGATAAAAATGCCGCAACGCAAATGAATATAACGTATCCAAACATAATTCTGGAAATTATGACAGTTAATTCCAATTTCCCAGGATCAGCGGAAAATCCGGGCGCCAATATACATATAAACGCAGGCATAAAGATTTCAAATACAATGGTTATTCCCAATAACACAACAACCAACCACGAAAACACATTGTTCGCAAAATTTTTATCTTTTTTGGAATCAGCAAACATAGGAATAAATATTGCGGATAATGCACCTTCGCCCAGTAAGTCACGAAACAGGTTTGGTAATTTAAATGCCGCCAAGAAAATGTCCGACAACCTGCCCGCCCCCAGTACACGTGCAATCAACATATCACGCACAAAACCAAATATGCGACTGATACCGGTCATCGCACCAACACCAAACATATTCCGCCCAAGTTTCATAAAATATAACCTTTGTAAAAAAATTCTTTTATTTTGAACGAATATATTATACTGTGTAAGCATAAGGAAATTCAAGTATGAAAAAAATAATTATATTAACATCTGTATGTGCCTTGTTATTCGGGTGCGCGGGTGAACAAATCGAACCTGAAAAATCAATGGAACAATTGTATACCGAAGCATATGCCGAATTTAATGATGGTGATTATGACAGTGCGGCGGAATTGTTTTTACAAGCTGAAACCGAACATTCTACGGACGCACTCGCCCCGGACGCGTTAATAATGGCGGCATATTCGCGGTATTTAGATGGCGATTTCCCTGGTGCATTGATTGTAACCGACCGATTTATGCGCTTTCACCCAGGATATCAGGACGTGCCATATGTTTTATACTTGCGCGGAATGTGCTATTATCGCCAGGTCAGTGATGTTCGTCGCGAACCAGGAATGTCTGTATACGCATTACAACAATTTGAACAATTAAAGCAACGTTTCCCGTCCAGTGAATATGCTAAAAACGCAGAAAATAAAATAAACATTTTAAAAAATTATATTGCCGGCAAGGTTATGTATGCTGCACGTAACGATATGAAGCGTGAAAATTGGACATCGGCAATATCACGTTTACAAACAGTTGTGACAACCGCCCAGGAAACCGTTATGACAGCCGAGGCGATGTACAGGTTGACACAATGTTATAATGCGCTGGGATTACCAGAACAAGCGAACGGCTATGCCGAAATGTTGCGCAAAAACTTTCCAGATAATGAATGGACAAAAAAGTTAGATAAATAAAATTAAAAACTGGTTTTAAATCCAAGGCGTGCCTCGGTCATATCGGCCGATACTTCTACACCTTTGGGCATATATTTACCAACCAAAATCCACGTGCACAGGGCTGATACCGCGGCACCACCCAAAACATCGTGCCAATAATGTGCCTTGACCTCGGTCCTGGTCCAACCGGCGACCAAACTCATAGCATATGGAATAAGGGCTGGTTTCCAACCATATCTTTTGTGTACGAACATCGCCCCCGAAAAAGCGCCAACCGCGTGCCCGGATGGAAAAGATTTCCAATCACTGCCGTTGGGGCGTCTTTCTATTTCCAATAATTTAATACTTTCGCTGACCATTTGACCCATAAATACAGATTCACCCAATTGCAATGTGCCCTCGTAATCTTCGGACATCATTGTCATTCCCAATGCATATGTGGGACTCATTACCATCATTATATCGCCCAATTTATTTTTGTTCTTGAAAATATCTGTTGCATTTGCTGGGAACACGCAACCAAAAATTAGTGTAAATACAATAAATTGTTTGTATTTTGACATATTAGGTCCTTTCCTTAATCTATGGGAATTAATACCTAGTTTGAATATAGCAAAGTATTAGGAATAAATTCAATCAAAAAGTATTTTTGGTCTTTTATCGTTAAAATATTGACAAAATGAATATTTTGTAATAATATTTGTCCAAAGGATTTAATAAATGACACAATTTAAGAATAATAGAGAATTCAAAATACGCACATTGCGTGATTGTCAAAATGGCGTTATGCACAGAGTTGTTGCCCAGCGACCGTATGTTTTGGTTTTCAAAACAACAAATTGGTGTTGGAATAAATGTCCGCATTGTTGTGAATCTTCTGCGCCAAATAATCCAAAAACTTTTATCCCTGAATCTGTTATCAAAGGGTATATTAAACAGGCTGCATCGGACGAGCGTTTCAGTCGCGCGGTTGTATTTACCGGTGGCGAAATAACATCAGCATATAAATTTGTTGACCGCCATTATGTTCCAAATATTATCAATTATGCATTAAATATGGGATGTGGTGTGGACATCAAAACGAATGCAGGTTGGGTTAATTCCCAATTGGCAACACAAATATATGCCGATATTGAAAACATCGTTACAAAACGCGCACCCAAGACAAAAAATCAATCACAAATCAAGTACGAAATTCCTTTCCAGGTTTCTTTATCGTTGGACCGGTTTCACAAAGATGCTTTGGCGCGTAATTTCAAATTCATAGAACATTTTGCAAAAACAGATTTAGGCGCATCTTTCCGTGTACATGTTTCTTCATTTGATGCAGACAGCGGTATGTTTGACGAATTGTTGGCCAGATTAAAGACATCTGGTATCGATGTTACTGAAATGTTCCTTTTAGACAACAACACAGATGAAGCCAAACCGGTATATTATTTAAACGACAATATAATCATGCAATATGGATGTGCAGATTTATTTTCTGGGGGTCGTGCAAGAGCACTTAACAACACATATCATGTGCCAGCACCACAATTTTCGTTTTTGACCAGTGATTTTGAGTGCCTTGTGGCATTTGATAGTATGGGTATGGTGTCGCTGGGTGAAAATTGCGGTCCAAAAATTGTATGTAACTGGCGTGACAATAACGGTAATCCATATGAATTACAACCAATATTGAATTGCCTGGTCGATACAACATATCGTGCAGAATGCCTATATCGAAAACAGCATCCAATTTTAGATGCCCAGGTTTTATTGGCAGAAAAAATAAATAAATTGTTAGCCAGATAAAAAAATAACCCCAGAAAAATCTGGGGCATTTTTTATTTTTCCAATGCTTTCAGCTGTTTTGTTCTCAAAGCTTCTAACTCTGCCTTGGTGAACAGAAATTTCTCGGCAATTGCTTTGTGTGGAATACCTGCTTCATCAAACATATCAAAGGAAATGCTTAATTCGTCACGCCATCCTGGGATGTTCTTTTTAGTTTGGTCTAAATCAATGTATAAAATTTCGCGAATACCTGCTTGGACAATCATTTTTGCACAGTTTGGGCAAGGTGGTTGGGTCACAAATAAAATCCCGTCTTCGATTTTTGCACCATTACGTCCAGCATTTATAATCGCATTTGCTTCACCATGAACGACACGTGGATATTTTTGCGCCCGGTCATTTAATCTTTCTGGGGTATCGGCTATACCACGAGGAAAACCGTTATATCCCTCGGACACAACAACCCTTTGTGGGGAAACAATTATACATCCAATCTTGGTACTGGGGTCCTTGGAACGTGTTGACATCAGTTGAGCCTGTTGCATAAAAAATATATTCCAATCATCTGTAAAAGTGAAAGATTTTGCCATTTATATACTTCCTTTTCGTAAAATCTCTCGTCCCTCGTGTGCCATAATATTGGCATTAAAATATTATTTTTGCAAGATTTTTATTCACTTTTTAAAATGGTGTGCTATTGTGTGTGGTATGACAAAGACATATTCTGGATTTATTGCAATTATTGGCCCGACAAACGCGGGTAAAAGCACCCTGATGAATCAAATCATGGGGCGCAAGGTCTCGATCGTATCGCACAAGGTTCAAACAACGCGAACAAACCTGCGTGCGGTAAAAATGGTTGGCGATCGGCAATTGATATTTGTGGATACACCAGGTGTATTCAAACCGAAACGCAGATTAGATACCGCTATGGTTGGGGCGGCAATGGATGCTTTTGCGGATGCGGATGCGGTGTTATTGGTGGTTGATGCGACACATGGTGTGACCGATACAATTCGTAATTTGATTCAAAAAATTCACGACCATAAAAACTTATTTGTGACACTGAACAAAGTTGATGCTATTAGCAAGGGTAATTTATTACCAATGGTTGCTGAACTTTCCAATTTAGCGACATTCAAAGAGATATTTATGATTTCAGCATTAAAAAATGACGGAATTGATGAAATGTTGAAAGCATTGGCGGCGGTAATGCCCGAAAGCCCGTATTTATTTGATGCGGCGGACGCGGTGGATGTTCCTGATAATTTATATTTGGCCGAATTAACCCGCGAAAAGATTTATAAATATATTCACCAAGAATTGCCATATCACATAAATGTTGTGACCGAAAAAGTCGATGTTGATGCAGAGGGTGTTTTGGATATATACCAAAAAATCGTTGTTCAAAATGATGCGCATAAAAAAATCGTAATTGGCCGCGGTGGTGAACAATTAAAGAAAATTGGTACCGATGCGCGCCATGATATCCAGGATCAATGGGGGGTAAATGCGCGCCTGCATTTGTTTGTGCGTGTGGAACCGAATTGGGAAAATGTGGCTGAAAATTATACTGAGCAAGGTTTAGAGTTTAAGAAATAATGTTACATACATCGGATTTTGATTTTGAATTACCCCCAGAATTAATCGCATCACACCCATTGGAACGCCGCGATGCGTCACGCATGTTGGTTGTTAGTTCCCCTCCGTTGGAGGGGTGGCCAAAGGCCGGGGTGGTAAGAGATGTCGTAAATTATCGAACTTTACCTTATAATCCAACCTTGAAAGAACGTGCAAAAGAATTACGCAAAGCCGGCAGTTTGCCTGAGGCTCTTTTATGGGACGAAATCAAAAATAAAAAATTAAATGGTCTTGATTTCGATAGACAAAAAATCATAGGTAATTATATTGTTGATTTCTTTTGCGCATCAAAATTTTTAGTAATAGAGATAGACGATAAAACACATGATTTTAAAGAAGAATACGACAAAATTCGCGATGAATATTTAAGTTCATTGAACTTAAATGTGATTCATATTACGGCTGCGGAAGTATTAAAGAATCCACACGCAATATATGAATGGCTATCTAACCACCCCGTCGTTTCACACCACCCCTCCAACGGAGGGGAACCTGGGGTGGTGCTTGCTGACAAACATATCCGCGATTTTCTTGATTACCTGAAACCTGGTGATGTCGTTGTATTTAATAATTCACGTGTGATACCGGCGCGCTTTATGGCGGGCGACCATGAAATTACTTTGCATACGTCTGTGAATAATCATGATTGGTGGGGTTTGTGTAAAAAGTTTAACAAAATAAATATTGGCGATGTACTTACCATGGATGATGGCACCAAAATTCGCGTCATGGATAAAGACGAAGAAAGCGGTTTATTGTTGCATTTTGATTGTGATAATGTTTTCGATGTACTGAATAATGTTGGAAAAATGCCCCTGCCCCCGTATATGAAACGTGATGAGGAAATAAGTGACCGCGAACGTTATCAAACAGTTTACGCGGAACCTTTGGGGTCTATGGCGGCACCAACGGCGGGACTTCATTTCACAGATGAATTATTACAAGAAATTGAAAAACGCGGTGCAAAAATCGTAAAGATTACATTACACGTTGGCGCAGGAACATGGATGCCAGTTAAAACAGAAAACTTAACCGAACATAAAATGCACAGCGAATGGTGCTGTATCACACCGCAGCAGGCTGACATAATAAATAACGCTGCGCGTGTAATTGCCGTTGGCACAACATCAATGCGAACATTGGAAAGTGCGGCAATTCGTGCGCGTGAATCAGGCGCCACAACACGTGTTATTCCAATTTGTGATAATACAAATATATTTATCACACCGGGTTATAAATTTGGTGCGGTGGATGTGTTGCTGACAAATTTTCATTTACCTAAAAGCACATTATTTATGTTGGTATCTGCATTTGCAGGACTAAGTGAGATGAAGGCGGCCTATGCCCACGCGGTTGCTGAAAGATATAGATTTTTTAGTTATGGCGATTGTTGTTTGTTATTCAGAAAGGACGCACAATGATAGAAAATAGACCTGTAACTGATGATGATCGTTTAGGCTTTCCTTTTAATTATACTAGTATAATAGGTGCGCCATTGTATGAATCTGATATGAGATATATCAATAATGTTATCAAGACGGATAAAATATATCGTATGATTGTTAATGCGCATAATAGTTGGAATGGTGTTTGCACAACAAATGACCCCGAATTTATGGGTAAAACAATAGATGGAATAAAATATATTTCGCATCAAGAAAGTCGCTATAAAACATTTATAGAAACTTGTAATCTAATTCAATTTCTTAGTAAATTTTTGGATGACCCAGAGTGTCCAAAACGTGTAAAATATTTTATATATGTGTTTGTTGGCAATAAAATGGGGCACATGAAGCGTTCCAAAGGTGTTTACGAAGCATTTGTTCAACGTTCATTTTTTACACAAAGATGGATGGAAATATGTCGTTAGATTTAATTAAAAAAAATAATAAACAAAGGAGTGAAAAATGAAGACAAAATTACCTTTACCACAAGATACAGACCAAAAAGTATTAATATCTGTGACAGATAAATTGGGATATCCTTTTACCGAGGCTGCATCTTTTAATGTATATTTTTCACAGGTCGATATAGATTATATTACCAGAAACATAATTGTACATCCTGCATTTCGTGCGGTTAAACATAATATGACAACTAACAACAATGCTAATATACGCCGTTTATACACTGGTATTCAATTTTTTGAATTGTTCAGGAATAATTCAAAATGCCCAACAAATGTGAAGGCATTTTTGGATCAATATATTGGTTGGCTGTATTTTTGTCTAAATCGTTATAAGACAAATACAGTCGAACAATTTTTCATAGACAGATGGATGGAAACATGTCGTTAAAATTTGATTTGATTAAAACTGATGGAACTGCGCGTCGTGGACGCGTGCATACGGCGCATGGCGATTTTGAAACGCCTGCCTTTATGGCGGTCGGTACTGCGGCGACTGTCAAAGCGCTTACCATGGAACAGGTTGCCGCAACCGGAACGCAAGTAATACTCGGCAACACATATCATTTGATGATGCGCCCAGGCGGTGATTTGGTCGAACAAATGGGTGGCTTGCATAAATTCAGTGGTTGGCACGGACCAATTTTAACAGACAGTGGCGGCTTTCAAGTAATGTCACTTTCCAACCTTGTTAAAATGAAGGAAGAAGGTGTAGAGTTTACATCACATATTGATGGCGGTGTTAAACACTTTATGCGCCCCGAAGATTCCGTTCATATTCAACATCAACTGGATTCGAATATCACAATGGTTTTGGATGAATGTTTGAAATTACCGACAACGCGTGCGCGCGCCGAAAAAAACGTTGATATGGTAACCCGTTGGGCTGGGCGTAGTAAAGACGCCTTTATCGATCGTGATGGTTATGGAATCTTTGGTATTGTCCAGGGCGCCGATTTCCCAGACTTGCGCGAAAAGTCAGCCAAAGCATTAACCGAAATTGGTTTTGATGGATACGCGATTGGGGGATTGGCGGTTGGTGAACCACAAAACGTTATGTTTGATATGATTGCAACCGTTGCACCAATGTTGCCAACGGACAAGCCACGTTATTTAATGGGCGTTGGAACACCATTGGATATATTGGGCGCGGTTGAACGTGGTGTTGATATGTTCGATTGCGTTATGCCAACGCGTGCCGGTCGTACGGCCCAGGCTTTTACTCGCCATGGCACGATGAATATGCGTAATGCAAAATTCAAAGACGACCCGGCGCCATTGGACGACAAGTGTGGATGTCCGGCATGCAAATTGTCGCGCGCATATATTCATCACTTGGTAAAGTGCAACGAGGTTTTGGGTGCAACACTGCTGACCCAGCACAACCTGTGGTTTTATCAAGATTTGATGCGTGATATTCGTACCGCCATAGAACAAGGACGTTTCGTTGAATTTAAGAATGAATTTATTAAAAATTATACAGGAGAATAATAATGGCAAAACAACAATCAATACAAAAACCGATATTAGTTTTGAACAATGCTACAAAATTTTACTTGGCCACGCACGAGGTTAATCCAGAAAACCCCAGTGATTGGTTCTTTTTTATATCTTTGTTTTATCCTGTGAAAAATGGGCGAATCATAGAACAGCCTCAAACAGAAATAGTCACTTTTGATGATGCCAGATCTGCGGCGGTTTACTATGAAACATTGCAACATTATTGTGAGTTTAATGCAAGAAACCAAAACAATGAAACAAACTTTCCGTTTGCCAAGGAACATATCAAAAACTTTTATAAACTGGTTCAAGAAAAGGTCAAATAAAATTATGACCAAATGGTTGAACTGATGGAAAAACCGTATCCAGATAAAATTGTATTGCAATAATTTTTGATTGTTTATAAAATTAAACAAACGAAAGGAAATAATATGGCAAATTGTACACCGTATCGACGTGCGTTGGGTATATCTGTAATTGTGTTTTGTGTTATGTTTGCGATTTATAGTTATGCATGCTATGCATCTGGGCATAATGATTGTGCGTGTATAATGCAATGGGGGACATCATGTGATTGCAGGAATATTGTATGTCCAGAATATAAATGGATACGGGCACTGGGTGCGGCTGGGTGTGCCTTTATATGTTCAATGCCTAGATTTAAATATTCAAGATTAATCAAAACAATAGCGTATTGTGTGCTGGTTATTTATGCCTTGTACATTGTTAGATTTATAAATTACATTGTATATGCATTGTAATCAACCGATATCTGTTAAAAAAGGAAAAAAAATGGCAAAGAAAAAACAAGAAATCGAAGTAATCGATATGGGCGGTGCAAAAACCGTTGCAAAAAAGAAATCTGTGATAACAATGGCAAAACGCATTTTTGTGATTGTTTCTGTTATTTGGTTGTTGTTTGTTGCGATGTTTCCATTATATGTAAAACATCATTATTCTGGTCCAATCAAAAAATCAATTGTTGTATCGATGTTCTTTGATTTACAACGCAATATTGCAGAACAGTATGAACGGTTGTTGGCTGGAATCAAAGATTCTATTAATCTGGAAAAACCGGTTGCCGCAGCTATTGATAAGGTAAAGTTAGCCCAGGACAAGGTCAACAAGGTTACCGACACAACCGCCAAGGCCAAAGATACAACCGCCAAAGCAAAAGAAACAACGGGCAGTGTTAAAAAACTGACTGGATTGGCCGGAATGTTCGGTGTTAAAACTGATGGTGTTGACAAGGCTTTGGATAAAGCAAATGCAACCGTTGACAAGGCAAACAAAGGTATTGAAAAAGTTGATGATACCGCAGCAATGGTTAATAAACAATTGGACAAAGTTCAAACCGAATTGGTAAAAGTAACACAAATCGAAGTTGATAAAATGATTGATAATGCAATCAAAAAACAACTGGATAAAAGTTCTGGGGGATTGGGAACAACATTCTTGACCAATTACGGTATCAAACATGTGTATCCATGGCGTCCATCCAGTTGGCCTGTGGCGGTTAAAATATACAACGATTTGGAAAAATCAGATTTAGGTGTTGTACAAATTTTAACCCGCACAGTTAACCATTATTTTGGCTTTGTGGCATGGGGATTGGTTATCGCAGCATGGGCGGCCGGGTTGTTTATATGGTCGTTGATATTAAAGAAATATAAAATGTTTGTTGCACCATTCTTGGTATGTCCACGTTGCGGGCACACATATGCTGATAAACGTACGGCGATGAGTTTGCTAAAAGCATTGCAGCCGTGGAAATGGTTTTAAAACAAAAACGCCCAAATGGGCGTTTTTTTATTTCAGTAATTTTTCTAAATCTGATTCACCCCATATGGTGATACCCAATTCGGTTGCTTTTTGTAATTTACTGCCTGCATCCGCACCGGCCAGAACAATATCTGTTTTTGGCGATACAGATGATTGCACACGTGCGCCCAATTTTTCCAAAATTTCACGGGCTGCATCACGGGTATAATTAGTAAGCGTTCCTGTTAAAACAATCTTTTTGCCAGATAATGGTCCGTCTGTATTTTCTGTAACCTGGGCATCCAGCACGGTTACCTGGGTCAGTAAATCATCCAAAATACGTTGGTTGTGTTCGTCATTAAAAAACGAAATTATTTCATTAGCCATTACATCACCAACACCATCGATATTCTTTAACTCTGCAAATGTGGCACGGCGCACCGTATCCAAATTGCCGAATTTTTTTGCCAATAATTTTGCTGTAACTTCGCCTACATCGGGGATACCAATTGCATAAAGAAAACGATGTAATTCTATGTTGCGCGCGTTTTCAATAGATTTATTTAAATTCGATACAGATTTATCACCAAACCCATCCAGATTTTTAATAGCATCTGCGTGTTTATCAATCAGTGTAAATATATCCGCCGGTGTTTTTATCCATTCACGTTCAATAAATAATTCCAATTGACGCGGCCCCAGGCCATCTATATCAAATGCATGTCGCGACACAAAATGTTCCAGTTCGCCAATTCTTTGCGCCGGGCACCCCAGTGTATTCACACAACGACGTGCAACCGCGCCAGATTCACGCACCACAGCCGCGCCACATACAGGGCATATTTCTGGAAAAACATATATTGGTGCGGCATCATTTGATTCTGCGACACCGACAATTTGTGGGATAACGTCCCCTGCCCTTTGTACAATAATACGATCACCAATTTTAACCCCCAGGCGCGCAATTTCATCGGCATTGTGCAATGTTGCACGTGATACAACAACACCACCGATGTTAATGGGTTCTAATTCAGCCACCGGGGTCAACACACCCGTACGGCCAACCTGGACCGTTATATCACGAAGAAGTGTTATACCGCGCGCGGCTGGGAATTTATATGCAACCTCCCACCGGGGGGAATTTGCACGCGATCCCATACGTTCCTGGCTTGCGATATCATTTACCTTGATAACCAGTCCATCTATGTCGAACGGAATTTCTGCACGATGTGCCATTATATCATTATAAACGTCCTGGATTTCAGCAACCGAATGTACGTGACGTGCCCATTGCCGCGTTGTTTTAAATCCCCATGATTCTAATTTTTCAAAATATTCACTTTGTGTTGCCCATGTGCGCGATGATATTTCACCATATGTATATCCAAATGCCGACAATTTACGTCGCGCAGTTATCCCGGCATCCAATTGACGTAAACTGCCCGCCGCCGCATTACGCGGGTTTGCGAATGGCTTTTTAGAACGTTCGTTCAACGCGATAAAATCGGCACGAGACATGTAAACCTCGCCCCGAACTTCCAATACAGCGGGAAAATCACCGGTTAATTTTTGTGGAATATCAGGAATCGTTTTTAAATTCGCGGTAATATCTTCACCAGCAACACCACTGCCCCGTGTTAAGCCGCGAACCAACACACCATTTTCATAGCGCGCAGAAAAAGACACACCATCTATTTTTAATTCTATAAAAATATCTTGGTTAGTTAATTTGGAAAACCAGTCTGTAACTTCGGCCTGGTTAAACACATCCGAAATCGACAACATTGGGACAGCGTGCGGATATGACTTAAATTTACTGGATACCGCCGCGCCAACACGCGTAGAAGCACCATTTTTGGCGAGTTCCGGATATTTTTCTTCCAATTCCAGCGCACGCGCCTTGGCCGCATCGTATGTTGCGTCGTCAACAATTGGGGCATCATTTTGATGATATGCAATATCCCACTGTTCCAGTTTTTTTAACAGTTCTGTGTGTTCACTGCGTGTAAATAAATCAAGTGTTTCTGTCATACTTGAAGTATAGAAAATTTGTTAACTTATGTCAATTTATTGTATGTTGTATTACATGTGTTTTTATAGATATAAAAAATCCCCTGTTGTTACAGGGAATTTTTTTATCGACACATTTTTTATTTTACTTTAACGATTGGTTGTGGGTTTATCAATGAATATCCAAACCAACCAAAGCAATGCCGCAAAACCGATAATGGAATATACGATACTTGCTGCATATGTTGCAGGACCAAAAATCCATGCAACTAAATCAAAACCAAATAACCCAACCAGTCCCCAATTCAAAGCACCGATAAAAGTTAATGGTTCCAGTACATAAGCGGTAAGTCCTCTCATCTTTTTTTCTCCCTTGTTAAACATCAAAAAGTAGGTCTTTTTGATATTTGTATTATAAGGCAAAATATTGATGATTTCAATCGACAAACACCAGTTAGGAATAAGTGCAAAAACTTTTGAAGCTTAGGAATTTATGCATATATACAAAAACAAATTGCCGCGTTATTTTATTAAATTTTCAATCACAAAACCGGCCAATCTTAACCCAAAATCACCGGTAACCGTTATCATCGACCCCAATACACCGGCATCATTTTTTATCGGGCTTTGTGTTGAATAAACAACAGGAAAGTCTGGTAAATTTTCTGTGCGGGCTAATTTACGAACACGCGCCGCCAATGGGCATACCGTCGTTTTAGAAATCTTGGATATTTTTACCATTGATATATCTGTTTTTTGCGCCGCGCCCATACTGGCAACAAACGGTATATTTTTCGCGGCACACCAGCGATATAATGCGATTTTAGACGGCACAGAATCAATCGCATCAATCACAAAATCAGGATGTATATCCAAATTTGTATTTTCATCCCAAAACATATTAAATGATGTCACATTGATATCATGCGAAATATCATGGATACGCGCACTGGCAACATCGACCTTTGGGGTACCAATTGTACTGTGCAGTGCGAATAATTGACGATTGATATTCGAAGGTTCCACAACATCAAAATCGACCAAAATTATATTACCAATACCACTGCGCGCTAATGCCTCGATTGCGAAAGAACCGACCGCACCACAACCAACAATCATTACCGTTTTTGATTGTAATTTTTTGATATTTTCATCACCCAATAGCAGGCGAATTCTATGCAATCTATCCATTGAAAAATACCCCCATGGTGTTGTTAAAAATGTCAGTTACGGAAATATCTGGGCGTGCATTCAAAACCGCCTGGGCAGATGTCAAAACGGGTGTTAAATTCGCGTTATCACTTTCGATTAATATTTTATTTTTTGACACTTTACAAAGACTTAATTGTATTTTTTGATAATTTACTTTTACGGCATTTGGACCATAAGAAAAATACAAATTTTCATCAAAATCGATTGCATTTTGCGTTCCGTCAAAAGAATGAACCACAATTTTAGGCAGATTTTTTTTGTACGATTTTAATACTTTTAATACCGTATCCCATGCGTGAACACAATGCAAATTTAAGACACGTTTATATCGAATTGCGAACTCTAAACTTTGTATAAAAATTGTTTCTTGGGCTGCAAAATTATCATGGGTTTTATCCAGTCCAACCTCGCCCACCATTAACTTTGGATTATCACTTAAAAGTGACGACATATTAGCCGCCCAATTTTGTGATGCGGAATCTGCATACCATGGATGAATACCGATGCAACCAACAACATTTGAATTAGCAATTTTTATAACATCCAACCAATCGCGTTCTGTTACAGAATTTACAACACAACCGACTATGCCCAGTGAATTTGCATGCGCAAACACCGTATCAAACGAATTATCCGCTGGCAAATGACAATGTGAATCTATATATTTCTGCATAAGCATAAGTGTAATATGTTTATATAGTTATGCAATAAAAAACCGCCCCAGGCGGACGGTAAATTTTCAATTTAACGAGAAACGGACTTTTCAAGTCGGCTGTTTGCCATAATAAACTGCAACTTTTTCAACCTTTCATCAATTGGGTGCAAAGGTGTTTGTGCAACAAATTCTATTGCCTTTTTAACTTCTTGCTCGGCCCCGGGTTTGATATTTAATTTATAGTTTTGTATGTCATTACTGTGGTTTTGCATCAAATTTGCACGCAAATAAAACTGTACAATATCCCAATATATGTAATTGGTCATAACCTCTTTACCGGTTTTGCCTTTGAATGCAAGTGGACGACGCAATTTATCCATATATTCACGTGCAATAACATCGCCTTGTAATTCAGCCGATGCATCCGCCCCCAAATTTTGTACCACTGGTTCAATATAAGTTTTGTAATAATTCGACATATCTGTACCTTTTTATTGTGCGTGTAAGCGTAACACCGTATATTATTATTGTCAAGCCTTATGCACAGTAATAATGGTATAACTGGTCGCATTGATTGTTATAACATAGCCTTTATTTTGTACATACCAGTTTTTACCACGACGTATTATAGCGGTATTTTTATCCTGTATTTGTGATTTTACCCATTGAACAATTGTCGCCGATGGCAAATCCATGATGCGTTGCACCCTGATTATCCCTAAATCAGTAATGTGCAATTTATCAAGATTTTTAATCAATTCGTCACCCATGACGGTCAAAAATTAATCGCGGTGCTTTGATTGATAATTCCAAGAATCACGACACATATCTTGTAAAGAATATTCCGCATGCCATCCCAATACTTTTTCAGCCTTGGACGGATCAGCATAACATGACGCGATATCACCGGGGCGTCTGGGGGCTATTTCATATGGGATTTTGATATTATTTACACTTTCAAATGTCTTGACGACATCCAGCACAGAATACCCATGCCCTGTTCCCAGATTAAATATCGCCGCGCCACAATTATTATTCACAGCCGTTAATGCCTTGACATGACCGCGCGCCAAATCGACAACGTGTATATAGTCACGAACACCCGTGCCATCTGGGGTATCGTAATCATTACCGTACACAGACAATTTTTCACGTTTTCCGCATGCGACCTGGGTTATATATGGCATAAGGTTGTTTGGAATGCCATTTGGATTTTCACCAATTATACCACTGGGGTGCGCGCCAATTGGGTTAAAGTAACGTAAAATCACAACATTCCATTCTGGGTGCGCATTTTGCATATCCAGTAATATTTGTTCTATCATAGATTTAGTCCACCCATACGGGTTCGTACAAATACCTTTGGGGCATTCTTCGGTAATTGGGACAAAGGCCGGTGTTCCGTATACGGTTGCACTGGATGAAAATATGATATTATGACAGCCTATTTCTTGTAACACTTTTAATAACGTGATTGTTCCGCCGATATTATTATCGTAATATTCAATTGGTTTAGCCACAGATTCACCAACAGCCTTTAATCCAGCAAAATGTATACAACAATCAATATTTTTACCACTCAAAGCCTTTTTTAACCCGTCGTAATCACAGATATCGACTTGGTGAAATTCGATTTTTTTGCCGGTTATCTGGGCAATTTTATCAACCGTATCAATCGATGAATTGGACAAGTTATCTATACCAATTATATTATGACCGCCTTGTTGTAATTCCACAATGGTATGTGATGCGATAAAGCCTGTGGCCCCAGTAATTAAAATATTCATATAAAACCTCTTTTTTTGTTCATATTAACTGTTTATTTGCAATTTATCAATACTTATGCTGTCTTATTTATTTAAAAACCTGTTGTTTTTTATTGTAATTTGTGATATAATGGGTTCGTATGCGGGCGACGTTGTGTCGGCCGTTTTTTTATTTGCCATCGCCTATGCGGTGGCTTTTTTGTTATAACAAATAAGGAGTTTTTATGCAAAAAGTATCATATATGGGAAATGGTGTAACAACCGAATTCACTTTTAATTTCCCCTACTTTGAAAATACAGACGTGGTTGTGACTAAAAATGGTGCTGCGACCACTGGATATAATATCATTGGTAATTCAGGCGGACTGGATGCCGACATCCCATATGTCGGGGGCAAAGTTGTTTTTGAAACGGCGCCAGGCGCCCTGGATTGTATAACCATTGCGCGCAGTTTGCCACTTAGCCGGCAATATGATTATCAACCAACCGAAAAAATCGAGCCAACAACACTAAACCAAGATATGAATTATTTGATGGAGGTGTTAAAAGACCGCCAAGATGAGTTAGAAACACTTGCCACACAATATGCCGAAATTGCGGATAAAGAATCCACAGCCACATTACTGGCACGTATTTCGGCAATACACGATGAAATTGTGGATATTGATGCCAAAATAACCGCGTTGGGTGATATCAGCACGTTGCGGTCATCCGTTACAACAAATACCGAAAACATCGGGATATTGGATACGCGGACAACAGGATTGACTGATTATGTGATTGCCAGTCAGTCACCCACCGCAGATAATAACTATACATGGTATCGTAAATATAAATCTGGTTGGGTTGAACAAGGCGGACAATTCACAGGCGAAGCGACTTATACTTTTCCTGTAACAATGGCAGATACAAATTACACAATCACAATAGGTTGTAAAATATACACAGCACAAATGGGGACAGCAATTATATTATACACAAACGAATCAACAACAGGCGTTAAATTACAAGGTCGTGTAGATGGTGCAGGTAATAATTCTGTGCGTGGTTGTTGGAAAGTCGAAGGAATGGCCGCCGCATAAAAAATCGGGATTAATTTCCCGATTTTTTTATTTTTGTTTCATCGTAATTATTCTTAAAAACTTGTCTGCAATATTATCTAATATATGAACCACGTAGTCAATAACTAATTGCAGGTCGTATCTTTGTCCTTTTTTTATTAGATATCAGATATTTTTAATATGATTTTTTTCTTTGTTTAACTGATAAGCTATTTTATGGTCCCAACTTATATCTTTTTTTAATAACACCAGGATTTAATCTGGGAATACATATCAATACATTTCATCATTAACAGAACAAATTGCTCTTTTGCCAGACAAAGCGGCAATTTGTTGAGCTTGATGTGGTTCACCTTCTATAAACAAATCTGCATCTGTCAGTTCTTTATAAACTTGTGCTTTAAACTTTGCGTGTAACCCCAGCGTTCTGCGTTCTTCAGCGGTTCCATCGAACATGTACAACTTTTTGTATTTAACATTATGTTCTTCCAACCATTGTTCTGTTTCTTTTCTATATTTTTCCAAACGACTTGTTACAATGTACCCAATAGGTTCTGTTGGCAAATACAAAGGCTGTGCGTTTTTAATAAAATCGATATATTTTTTACCATCATCATTTTGCTCTGGTGTTGGATCTACGCATAACACGCCATCAATATTGAAACAAGAAGTGATATTTCGTGAATGAAACATATAATTCCATTGGAAAAATCTTGGTTGTGGCAGAATATGTAATGCTATATCGATTTTTTTTGACACATCCTGGTTAGCAGAATATACAGCCATAAATTTACAATCGTATTTATTTACCAGATCGCCCATTTTTTCTTTTGCATTTGCCATAGAATTACCAGAATTGATTGTATCATCAACAATTAACACCTTGCGGATTTGGGTGCTTTTTCGTATTTTTCTTGTTATACCATTTGAACCGAACATACCATTTATAAATTCTGGCAAAGAACACACAGGTTTATTCAAAGCGAGCCCTATGATATAAGCGGGAATCATACCAGAACGCGGTATACCAACGATTAAATCGATATCGCTAGGTATCTCAGTAATCTTAGATTTAATATCCAAAGCCAAATCATTATATTTTTTATAGTTAAAAATTTTCTGGGTTTCGACACATGTTGCTTTTTTTTTATAACTTGCCACTTTTATTCCACAGATATAAACATGTCTACGACCGTTTTGACAATATTCCTTGGTAAACAAAAAATTTCCCTTGACCTTCGAGCCTGGCATAATTCGCAATTTATAAATTTTATTTAACATTTTTAATTTCTTTTTGTTTGATTTATCTATTTTTTCTGTTCTGACGTAATCCGCCTAAATGCAAACCCTAAGAATCAGTTATTTTACATTATTAGCATAACTGGCTATCTTAATACCTTTAATATAAATACGGACACGACCGCGTGCAGATATTGTTTTATAAAACCATTTCAAATCTGATTTTGAACTGGATAATAAATCATAATATTTTTGCCATAATGCCGACAAATATCCCATATCTTGGTTCCAGGGTTTTTCTTTACCGCCCAGATGTAATATAACCACAGAATTATATATTTCCCAAAACGGTTTATATAAATCATCATCAAAGAATTTTGATAATTTTTCACTGTTCATTACAGACACATAATAATTCAAGAAATTATATTTATATGAAATATATTCAACATTGTGACCAATAACAGCATTAAATGCATCTTGGTCCATAAACTGTTGTTTGATACGCATTTTATAATCTATACATTTTTCTGTTATATTATCTTGGCGCATTTGTGCCAAATTTAATAACATAACACCACTGTTGAAATAAAATTCATTTTTTATACCGAGATAATCCATGTATTCTCGATTCAAAACGCATAAAGTATCCTTGACGACAGCGCCATATTTATTTGAAATATCAACATCCCATAATGGGGTTAAATCGCCTTGGACAATAATATCACCGTCCAAGTAAAGAATTTTATCATAATCATCAAATATTTTAGGCAACCAAAATTTCAACAATGCAGCCGTAGTTACATGCCTGGACTGGTCAATATCTTTATATTCTTGGATAACATCTGTTTTATCCAACACATTGACCGTCAACCCGCAAAATCGGTTCATATTTTTCAATTTTGCAATATTGCCAGCCGATAAATTTACACCCAATACAGATATATTTAATTGTGTAGATTTATTCTTGGTTGCGACCATAGAACGCATGGCAACCAAAGTCGGCATCACGTAACTGTCGTCACAAATCATTGCAATATTGATTGCCACCATTTTATAATCCTTTTAAACATTTAACAATTTTTGATGATAAGATTCTGAATGATCTTTCCACCATTGTAATAATTCTTGTTTATCTTGCTCGCTGCCGGCATACATAATATAAAAGATGGATTGGTGATACATAATGTTCAATATATATCTCTTTAAATTCACGTCTTTTATTGTATCCCAGAATTTCATCATCTTGTGTATGATATTAAGATTTTGATTCGAACGTTTTTTTGCAATCTCTGGATTAACAGATTGACCGGGACGCCCAAGATAATATTGATACAAGAATATATTTTGATATGCCAATTTTTTAACGTTTTTAAATGGATATGCAATATATTCATTATCAACATAGAATGAATGTTCTGTGATTTTAACATTCTTGAACGTTGATGTTTTCAATGTCAAACTGTGCATATGGGCATATGACGTAAACAACGTATCAATCAATATTGCATTAATGAAATCGTCCAAAGTATATTCGCGTTCTTGCAATCTGTCTGTGTATGCAACTTCGTCAGTATGGCCATCATCATAAAAATGATTATAATTTGTGACAACCGCATCTGCATCACATGTTTTCAAAAATTCAATATGCCTGATTAATGCCATTGGTTCACAATAATCATCGGCATCAACCAATTTGATGTATTTACCATGCGCATTAGCAGCCCCAGTATTAATACAAGAACCATGGCCGCCATTTTCTTTTTGGATTAAACGCACTTTGTCACCCCACAAAGAACTGTACATTTTTACCAATTCTGCACTGCGATCGTGACCGCCATCATCAACAACGATTATTTCCAAATCGTCAATCAGTGATGGAATACATATCTTGGACAAACAAACATCAATATATTTTTCCATATTGTAACACGGTATGGCTATGGTTAATACAGGTTGTTTATATTTTTTGAACATTTTATTCATAGCGGCCAACACCTGTTTACCACGTTCATCCCATGTATTTTCAGCAGCCACAGATTTTAAGTTCGCCACGATTTTTTTATCTGATTTAGATTTAACGGCTTTATCAACCTGTTTTACAAAATCATCATCATTTTTACCAATTAAAACAACCGGATATTTGCGGACTTCGTGCATATCTGTTGCAACGACAGGTATTCCCATCGCCATATATTCAAACATTTTAACTGGGGATACAGATTTTGTAACCTCGGTCAATTGGAAAGGCAATAATGCCGCATCAAAAAATTGTGAAAAATATTTCAGTTTTTTATATGGCTGGGCAGGAATAATGTGCACATTTGGCAATTCTGCGATTTGACTTTTCGCGAATGCGCCATTACCACCTTCGTAATCATAACCAATCATAACGATTTCATAATCAGGACGCGTGTTTGCCAAATGTTTAATGACATCAAAATTAATCCATGGTGCAAAAGACCCGTAAAAACCAATAATTTTATGCTTTTTGGCCAAAATCGGTTCCATTTCAGTTGGTGTTGTTCCTTTGAAATCTTTCCAGTCTTCCAAAGAAACACCATTTGGTGAAAACACCACATTTTGCTTTCTAAATGAAGATGCCTTTTTGTATAAATTATCCGCAGTTGCAATTATCAACGCAGATTCATCATGCAATAAAAATTCGTGGCGTGCTATTTGCATATCTGATAAGCCAGCAAATATTTCACGACTCAATTCGTCACAATAGTCATAAACAACCCTGTATCCACAAGATTCAATATATTTTATATCATCAATAGTGGTGCCACATTCTGTCCCAACCAGATGATAAAATTTGTTGCCATAAAAATCTTGGGCCACAGTATCAATAATTTGTTTCCAGATATTTCTATCATAAAAATTCACCAACACTAAATTTTTAGATTTTAATGCTATTGTATCTATCTTGTCTAAATCAAACGTTGGGTTTACAGCACAAATCACAAGAAAGTTTTTCTTCATTAAATAATCAGCAATATGATGATGACGCTGTTTAAATGTATCAAACCATCCAAGTCCATTCGAACCACATACAAACACCCCATCATATTTATTTTTTGCTAATAATACCTTTAATCCAGACAAATCCAAACACACAGGTTGTGGTGCCACCGGTTGTGTAGCCATGCATTTGGCATCGCGTCTTTTATGGCGCAAACCGGCCAATGTCACAAAATTCAACGCTGGCTTTATTGTGGCATGATATACTCTTTTATGTAATGGTCTGGACATAATTTTACTCCTTTGTGATTTGTTTTTATTTCCAAAACTCTTTGATTGCTGTTGCAATTTTTTGTGCAGCATGACCGTCACCGTATGGATTTTTTGATCCATCCAGTCGTGTTTGTGCCTTGTCACGCGATAAAACCGCATCACATTCGGCCAAAATTTTATCAATATCGGCACCAACCAATTTTGCAAAGCCCGCAGTTACACCTTCGGTACGTTCTGTTTCATAACGCATTACCAATACTGGATTGCCGAATGTCGGCGCCTCTTCTTGGATTCCACCAGAATCAGTCAACACCATTTTGGTGTTTTTCATCAAACATACTAATTCTGGATAATCCAATGGCTGGGTTAAAATAACGTTTGGCAATTTATCCAATGCCGCGTAAACCTTGTCATGAACATTTGGATTTGGATGCACCGGTAATACAAATTGATGGTCTGGATATTTTTGGGTTAATGTCGTGATGGCCTCTAAGATTCTATCCAGTCTTTCACCATGGTTTTCACGTCTGTGTGCGGTAACCAAAACCAATTTATCGTTTAATTTTACACCGCGCTTTTCCAAAGCAGTACGCGCGTCCGCCATTGTTGCATCAGACAAGCAAGACAACGCATCAATAACCGTGTTCCCTGTTAAAAATATTTTGTTTTGTTTAATATCTTCTTTGATTAATGAATCATATGCCAGTTGTGTTGGTGCAAAATGCAAATCTGTGATGCGTGATGTCATTTGACGCATGGCTTCCTCGGGGAACGGTTCGAACAAATCATATGAACGAAGGCCTGCCTCGACATGAAAAACCGGCACGCGATTATAAAACGAAACCAATGCACCACAAAATACGGTCATCGTATCACCTTGGACAATCGTGGCATCAATTTTATTATCCGTAAAAACATTCGATAACGCGGTTAAAATACGTGATTGAACCCCGGCCAAAGTTTGATTTGGACGCATAACATCCAATTTAAAATCTGCATCAATACCGAAAAAACCAAGTGTTTGATTTGACAACTCTTTTTGTTGTTCGGTATTGCATACTAAAACATTATATTCAGGGTTTTTGCGCAATTCCAAAATAACTGGTGCTAATTTAATTGCTTCTGGTCTGGTTCCAAGTACTACGAGTATATTTTTCATAATCTGTTCCCTATTCCTGGTTAATCTAATTTTAACCGATATTTATCGTGTATTTTGCGTTTTAATTTTTTATTCCAAAACAACAGTATGTTTAGTGTATTCTTTAACAAAAATGTATAGATGTCAAATATAATAAATATAGGTCGATATTTAATACCTGTATAATGTCGCGTTAAATAATCGTACATTGCACGCTGAAAATAATTCAAATGAAATTTTCGCACAAAATCGTCACGATATTTATCCTGGATATATAGTGTTTTTTGACGTATACGTGGCTGTTCCAGGGCCGTCAAAGATTTTGAATTTACGCGATATTGATAAATGTTGTCTGGGATATATTCTAAATTACCGTTTAATGCAATACGGCACCAATAATCATAATCTTCGGCACAAAATGTATTGCGGTCATATTTGCCAATTTTATCCGCAATGCTTTTACGATACATAAATGCCGCCCCCACATTACAACGATATGCCAATATAGCGGGTGTTTTCTGTGCCGCGGTTTTATACAAAAAATTGCCGTTTTCATCCATAAAATCCATTGTTGCAGACACCATATCTGTATCAGGATGATTATCCAAATAATTTGACAATACAGACAACCAATTTGGTCGTGCAATATTATCGTCACTGGTCCAGGTAAAGTATTCACCCCGCGCCGCATCAAACCCAACATTCAAAGATTCTGGTAATTTTTTATTAGTTTTATTATGAATAACCTTGATTCTGGGATCCATATCTGCGAATGATTTTGCGATTTTCAAACTGTCATCTGTGCTGCAATCATCAACAATTATCAATTCCCAATCTTGTACAGATTGTGCAAGAACAGATTCAATCGATTGCCGCAAAAAACGGGCACCATTATAAACTGGCAAAACAATTGAAATCTTTGGTTTTTTTTGTGACAAAATATTTCCACCTTTGTGTATTTTTTGACATTGTGATTATATACAGCATTCCGCTAAAAATCAAAACAAAAAAACATGTTTTATTTTATATTGGATACCAAATAAATAATATTTCATATAGTCTTTGAAATATTTGATTTTATATACTGGTATGCCAATAAAACGGAACAGAGTATAATCAATTGTTTCTGTAACAGATATAATACCAAACGCATATTTTTTTGTATTTTTAAATGTGTTATTTGCAATCATTTTAATAATGCGATTTGTGTACCAATCCAGATTTTGTTCTGTATAATTTTCTTTCACGAAATCATGTGCGATTTTATGTATTGTATCATGATAAACCTTGTTACAATATGAACGCGCCAGGTTAAAATATGGTACAAATATAGATGTCCAAAAATATTCCATATTATCAGCATATCGTTTATGTTTCTTCATATAATCAAAAACCGCTATGGCTATTTTGATATGATCCATACCCAATGCAGAATCTTTATGAAAGGTATGATTCATAGTGGAATTTTTATGCCTGATATAATTATATAATTTTTTGTTGATAAATACCGCAGTTTTTGCCCATAACATATAGCAAAAGAACCAATATGCATCTTCGTATTTTAGGCCAACTGGATAAGACAAACTATGACGATCAATTATCGACCGCTTAAAAATTTTATTACACGATGAACCATCACAATTTTTGATTAAATCATGGGTAACTGTGTGTACCCCAGTGTATTTTATTTGATAATATCCATCATCATTTGATTTTAAATGAGCGTCAGTTTCATATATAATATTTATGCCACACATCCCGATATCCGCCCCAGATTCTTGGATGGCATCATACAATTCTGCACACATTGTCGGCGAATAAAAGTCATCCCCGTCACAAAACATGACATAGGGTGCACTACTCTTTTCAATCCCGATATTTCTGGCATCTGATTGCCCAGAATTTTGTTTTTTTTGTATTAATTTAATGCGTTTATCTTGTTTTATAAATTTATTAATTATTGCCACAGAATTATCTGTACTGTGATCATCTATGCAAATTATTTCTATATCACGCAATGTTTGGGATATCAAAGAATTTAGGCATTCTGTGATATAATTTTCAACATTATAAACAGGAACGATGATGGAAACTTTTGGACATTCATGCCGTGGCATTTTTAATCCTTTGGTTTGCTGTATGTTCGATAGATAGGTATTTTATGAAACAAATAATGCACATGCGCACCGTTACGCAAACGCGTCCTGTAAAATGGCGAAAACATCATGTTTGCCATGTACATCATCAATGATAATGCATTATGAAACGCAATGTGTTTTAATTTTAATTTCTGGCGCAAATCCATATAGTTGTAGTCAATTTCCCGGGCACGAATTTTATCGTAAAAATCGTGTGCAAAACGTTTCCTGAAATCTTTGCGTGCGTCACCAGACAAACGGCGCAAATTCCACAGATAGTTCGCAAAACGGCACTGATTTAATATCCGCATATATTTAACATAATTGTCCAAGTTATCATGTGCCCAGGTATCTGTATCATTATGAACGTCACAAACTGCGAAAACATTTTTATTGTTTTTGTCAGAATTATTTGCGTGTTTGCGATAATGTAACACGGTTTTGTTAATATATACAAAACGTTTGGCCGCCAGAAATGTTTTTGGTTTAAAACCCATATCTTGGAATGAAGCCCCAGGCGTCGTTGGGAAATAAATTTTATAATCGCGCATCATTTTTGTGCGATATATACATGTCCAAATACTGGGGTGCCCAGACCAAATAATCCATGGCACATCAACCACAGGGTTAATTACACGATTAAACAATCCTGGTTCCATTCCAATACCCCAAGATTTTGTTTCTGTACCAGTATCATTATCAAAGAAAACAAAATCAGCCTTGGCTATGTCTGCATCATTTTGTTTTGCGGCATTATACAATGTTTCGAAAGCATCTGGTTCGACCCAATCATCACTTTCCACAATACCGATATATTCACCAGTTGCCGCATCCAGCCCACGATTCATAGATTTACCGTAACCTTCGTTTTCTTTATCTATGATTTTAATTCTGGGGTCATTTTCGGCATATTTTTTAACGATATCCAAAGTTGAATCTGTTGAACCATCGTTTATAACGATTATTTCAATACCGTGTAAAGTTTGTTTTACCAAACTATCCAGACATTGTCCTAAATACTTTTCGACGTTATAACATGGTACAAGAATCGAAACTTTTGGCGCCATTTATATTTCCTTTATTAATTCCAGACAACGCGCCACAGCCTTGTCCATATCATAATATTTATAGTCCCCTAAACGACCAAAGAAATATACATTTGGATGATTTTTAGCCTCGTCCGTGTATTTTTTATATAACGCGGCCGTATCATCATTTGCAATTGGATAATACCGATCGTTTTTACCACGTTCAAAAGCCTCGGGGTATTCGTATGACACGATTGTTTTGTCTGATTGGTCATTCAAAAAGTATTTATATTCACCGATACGGGTAAAATCATAATTACATGGATAATTTATAACCGCCGCATCTTGGAATTTTGAAAATGGATATTTGATGAATTCAAAACGTTCACTGCGGTATGGTAATTCACCGTATTTATAGTCAAAAAATTCGTCGATACTGCCAGACCAGAATAAACGATCGTATTGCATAGATTTATCAAACGGTGTATTTAATTTTACAGTTATATTTGGATGATCAAGCATTTTTTCAATCATTTTAGTATAACCACCGATTGGGATGCCTTGGTATTTATCTTGGAAATACCTGTCATCACGGGAAATATACACGGGCACACGTCCAGATACAGACGGATCAATTTCATCTGGTTTTTGTCCCCACTGTTTTAATGTATATTCTAAAAAGATTTTTTCATAAATATACTGTGCCAAAAATTGTAAATCTTTATCATCTTTTTTGCGTAATTCCAGAATTGGCACCTTGACATTCAAACCAAAATTATTCAACAATTCCTGCTCGATCTTGTCAGCCATTTTTTCAGGGAAAACGGCATGCAATGTATTTAAATTAAATGGAATTGGAACAATTTGACCATCGATTAAACCGCGCACTTTGTGTTGATATGGATACCATTGGCAAAAACGAGACACGAAATCCCAAACTTCTTTGATTTTCGTATGAAAAATATGTGTGCCATATTTGTGCACACATATTCCATCATCATAATAATCATAAATATTCCCTGCGATATGTTCCTTGGAATCAATAATCGTTACTTTTTCGCCACGTTCAGCCAACAACCTTGCAATCGTAGCACCGGAAATTCCGCACCCAACGACTAAATTATTTGTCATATTATACCCCTTGCGCAATTTAAATGTTGATTTTGCATATGCTATGTACGGACAGTCTCGCATAAATTCTGGCGTAAATCAAGCAATAATTATGATGTGATTCCCGTAACAAATATGTTATAATGAGACCAAAAGGATTAAGTAATGCGTGTTATTTTAGGTAAAGGTGCTAATTCAACTGTGTTCACAGATGATGCGGAACCGGGGATAGTTATAAAAGAACCAAATCGTATAGAAAAAGATTCTGGTTATTTTTCCAGACAGGCCCATGGTTATAAAATAATCGATATGATTAGAGCACAAAACCCGGATACTGGTGTATTGTTGCCAGAATTAATAGAAATCAAGGATACAGGTGACAAACAGTTTTTGAAAGAAAAAATCATTCCAGGACAAGTTGTGACAACAAATATGTATAATGCATTGTCTGAAAAACAGAAAAACAGTATCGCAAAACAAATGGCAACGTTTCTCAATGTGATGCATTCCAGTGCGGAATATCACCCTGCCCGGGACTTTATCATAAATATGAAAAAGAATGGCCCACAAAGCGCGGACGAAATCATAGCAAAATTCGACGGTCGCCTGCCCCACAATATAGCAAATAAATTGCAACAAGCCGAAGAATATTTGCGCACCACAGATACATCCGACGAGGTTGTCGTGATGACGCATAAAGACATCAGGACCCAAAATCTAATGTACGATGCAAAAACAGATAAATTGGCGGTGCTGGACTTTGAAATGGCCGGACCTGACAATGTATATCGTGATTTTATCGCTAATGCACCGTCTTGGTCGATGCCATGGGATTTTACCAAACGGGTGATTGATTATTACAACAAAATTACGGACAAAAAATACCCGATAAAGATAAACCCTAAAAAAGTACAAAATATGCTGTTATACGGTATTTTACACGAATATGCACGCAATATACGACCCGGCGACAACGAACGTGCAACCGATCGCGACTTTATCACTATATCTAATCTATTAGAATTGGTTACAGGAATGAATTTTGATACCAAACAGCTGTATGAAAATGCGATGAAAAAGGTTCGCACAATGGGTACCCCAGAGCAAAAAAATATCGTGACACCAAACATAGAACGTGAAGACAGGTAAAAAATGCGAAATTTGACGGATTTTCCACAAACGATAAAAACGCCACGACTGGTATTGCGTGTTGTTTTGCCAACCCCGGAAAATGCGGCAAAACTTTTGAATATCATCGATCAAAACCGTGATTATTTGATGGACTGGCAGGCACATTTTGGCGAATTAAAAACCGTTGATGATGTTATGGCATATTTAACTAAGCGCGCAAATCAAATCAAAACAAACCAAGGTGTATGTTTTTATATTTACCAAAGTGACAATATTATTGGTCGAATTCGCTTTTTTAATATCCAAGATAACGGATGCGAAATAGGATACTGGTTGGTCAAATCAGCAAATAAACATGGATATATGAGCGAGGCATTAACAGCACTGGAAATAGAATTATTTAAATTTGGGTTTAACAAAATCACGCTGGATATAGATGATGGAAATACAAACTCGGCAAATCTTGCCAAGCATAATGGATATACTTTGGACAAACGGTTGCCGATGGCATCATGGGCAAAATGTGTTGGGAAATGTGATTCTTTGATTTATATAAAACTGTTAAAAAGCAAATAATTATGAACTAATGAAAAGGTGGTCATATGGATAAAAATAATATCGAAATAAAAAATGCATACCAGATGATTGATTTATTAAAGGCTTATGCTGCTGCGAAAACAAAAGCAGAAAAAGATGATTTATTACAGCAAATGCGTTCTTTCGACCTGGGGCCGCACGCATTACTTACAAAACAAAATTATGACCCAATGGATCTGGCCGCCAGAATAGAAAAAGCAATTCAATTAGATCAATACAGGCCAAAAAATATGCCTATTTTGCAATTAGCCGTCAGCGACGACCTGGATCGTATCGGCGGTAAATTTAATACGTTTGATGAAAAACTAAGCCGAATGATTAAAAACAATGAAAAACCAGAAAAAATAAGGGATCGTTTCAAAGGCGGAACATATAACGTGCACATGTTGGCGAAACAGTTTTCTGCTGATTGGATACGCAGACTGAATAACCATAAAGATTTGGTGGATATAGCACGAAAAACTGACGAAAAATATTTTGCGGACGCCCAAAATCACTGGGTGGAAAGCATCGAACGTTATCCAGAGACAGTCGAAAATCCAGGTGAGGAAAAAATTATCGCTGCTTATAATAAATTATTTGAGGCATTAAACGAAGATTTTTGCAAAGAATACGATTGTATGATTGATGCTAAATTAGTAAAGGATTGGGCCACATCAGACCAAAAACCAAACGATCTGGTTTTAGATGGGTTCCATAATAAATCGTGGTTGTTGACTTATCCTAAAAATTTACCGGAAACAGAACGACAAAAGATGCGAGAAGATTTTCTAAAAGATGCTGAAAACCATCCTAACTCTCGCAAAAAGTCGATTGTACGGGTGAACTTTTCGCATTTGGCATACAAAAATGACCCGCAGGATTTATTTTATATTTTGGTCTCGGTTTTTGCCCACGAAATGCATCATGCACTGGATTTTCAACATGCACGCCAAGGGGCTCTGGGACCGCAAATACAACAAATAGATGATGAAATATATGTTCCAAGGCGAGATGATGAAAAAGCATATCGTGAATCAGCAACAGAAATCAGCTCATATGAAATAGAACACGAATTATTCAAGCAATTAAAAAACACACGGTTTTAAATCACCCAACCATTCAAAAAATGGTGTGTATATCGCGAAATTAATATTTAAATTCTTTGCTGAACCTGATGGATATGGGTCATGTCGTTACATGCTGTCCTTCTACATTCCCTTGGAAATCTGGGGCAAAAAATTATCCTGCAAAATGTTTAAAAAGTCCTTGACTTGTGCGGATTTTAGGTATAATATAGGGTCTGTTATTCGGGCATAGTTCAGTCGGTAGAACAACGGACTGTTAATCCGTATGTCACTGGTTCGAGTCCAGTTGCCCGAGCCACAAATTAGCCGTAAGTCTTTGTACTTACGGCATTTATTTTATCTGCCCCTACGGCAATTTGTTCCGGTATAACACCCTCAAAAACGTCAAAAAATGGTCATTTTTACACCATTTTGGAAACAAAATTACATATTTTTACACCAAACTGCTCGCGAATTACACCTAAAAATATGATTTTTAAGTATTTTCAATACATTACACACGGCTGACACACGGACACAGCGAAGGCCTGTCATCTTACGATCATTTTTTATCAATAAAAAACACCCGTAAGCGGCAGAAATCCAACATTTCGCAATACTGAAACACGTTTTCCAGTCAACTATATAAACTTGTGATTTTTGAAATTAAACTACTGGACTTTTGTAGTAATATACGGACAATCAACAACAGAAACCTAACCCGCAAACATATCAACCTCTTCCGCCACCTCCAGCGCAAGTTAGCCCAAATGGTTGCATTGTGGAAAGGAAAAATCGAGCACCAGAACAGGAAATCCGTTTTATAAGTCCGTTATTGTACCATTCTTAATATGGTATGCCTTCTTGTTCTTTTTGCAAAACTTTATAACTTTGGCTGCCTGATCATTATAAAACTGTTTATGCGTTTTAAATGCCGATATTTCTTTATTATAATTTGTTCTTCCAAATATGATTTTGTCAGTAAATTTCAACACCTCTAAAATTTCATCTAAATTCTGTTCTATTAAATTTGGCGTTGGATACGGTTCTATACTGACCCAGGTTTTAAATCCTTGATCATGCAAATACTTTAAAGCCGCTACTCTTTTTTTATACGGTGCTGAACCTGGTTCTATTTTCGTCCGAAAACTTTCATCTAATGATACTAACGTTATACCATATTCGTTCTTTTTAGATAAGTTCGCTAATTCCTTCGGCAATATCCCCTTTGTTAGAACAGTACACTTGATGTTTGCCTCATTTAGTTTTGCTATAGCTGCCAAACTCATTTTCTTTATTTCTGCATACCCGTACATAAAAGGATCCGTTGTAAAACACAACTGAACAGATTTAATTTTTGATTTCAATTTAGGAATTTCTCTATCAAGTAATTCAAGCGTATTAACCACCAATCTAGGTTGAATCCATTCTTGATAATCTTTGATGATCCCAAAACGTTTTGCCATAAGGAAAGCATAACAAGGATACATGCAACCATGTGAACAACCAACCACATGATTCATTGTATAATCACCA
>Ga0265299_10000660_pt1 | contig 42158 bp, 32 predicted proteins | sample AusTroGonzalo_MG_4_FD_193485 | JGI IMG/M metagenome (GOLD analysis project Ga0265299, IMG submission 193485) | Bovine rumen microbial communities from tropical cattle in Woodstock, Queensland, Australia - Gonzalo_02 | ecosystem: Host-associated > Mammals > Digestive system > Stomach > Rumen ...
CATTGAATAATCATCTGTAACCTTAGCAGTAGTATATAATTCTGGTGGAGATTCATTACTGAAACAGTTATATAAAGGCATTAAATCTATGCCTTTATAATCTCTAATAAATCTAAGATAATTACCTAGATAATTATGCGTATAAGAATCATATACTGATGAATTAATAAGTAATTTTGTAGTTACATTAATTTGTCTCTGATTAAAAGAATAATTATTAATTTCTTTTAATTTACCATTAACACATTTACAAATACTATGCTTCTTGATATAAAATCTCCCTTCATATAAAGGTCTATCTTCGCGATAGACCTTATATATTGGAAGATTAAAATCTTTTAGCATTTCTTTAATATAACCAGTCATGTTATTAGTTTCATTGAATTTATAATACATAATTAACCTCCTGATTATGTTGAACCAACAGAAGGAGCTGGGACATTAGGTATTCCAACTACTGGGGAAGCTGCCCAGTTCCAATTCTCTGGGTTTGTTAAATGAGGGCTTAATTCTTCACTTACGAAAGCGCCAGCACCTTCAACTAACTGAGAATATAATAAGTGGTAAATATTACTTACGTTAACAGAAGTTGCCATCATAATATCCTGAACATTGCTAAGGTCATTACCAATAGTTACCGTATTAGCAGCTTCAATTAATGAGGTACTAGTTCTATAAACATTAAGTGGTAATGATAAAATACTAGTATTTATCTGAGATAATGAAGAAGTTAAAACATCACCTAAACTTCTTAATATTGAATTGGTACCATCAGAACCAACAATACCTTCGTTTACTGATTGAGTAGTAGTATTAATAACTTGAATATTATCTGTTAAAATACCAAATGATTCAGAAAATCTACTACTAGTACTGAAATCCAATAATTTATAAATATCAGTACCTTCATAATATTCCTCATCAGGTTCCATTAATTCATTTTCAACGTAATCCTTAGCACTAGTTTTTAATGCTTTAACTATTTCAGATGAATCACTTTGAGAAATAATCATAGCACCAGAAGTTTGTAAACCTTCTATTCTGTCAAAACCACCTATTAAACCTTCAGATTTAATATACTGTTTTCTTAATGTTTGAGCACTTCCCATGCCGCCGTTTTTCATCATCTCGGCTATTTCATCAAAACTTAAATGGTCTTGGTCACTACTTCTAATATAGTTAAGACCTAAATCCGTATAAATTTTATAACCTTGTTGACTACCCTTACTTTCAACACCAAAGGTACTTTCACCCCTTGAAAATACAGAACCAAGAGTACCACTACCAATACCATCAAACCGTGTAAGAATAGTATCTAATAATGTACCTGCGGTACCAATCATTCTTGCAGCACTGCCTAAATCAATATCAATACCTTTTATTCTATAAGAACCAAAGTTATCTAAAATACCACCAATAATATTAGAAAGTCTATATGCAGTATATTTATCTTCATTACTAGCTATATCCATAGCCATACTAAATTGGATATTATTAAGTGTATTTTCAAGCATTTGCCCTGAATAAACATATTTTCTTAAATCTGTAAGTAAATCTGAAATATCTGTAGATACTGAGACCTTACTAATATCACCTAATTGTGAGGCAGCTACTAAGTCTGATATATTAATACCAAATATTCTAGCATACTCAGATTTAACAACATTATTACCAGATTGCGCTATTTCTTTTAAGTAATCAACAATGCCTTGCATTAAAACATTAGCAGCATCACCAGAAACACCCTCAGTTAATAATTGACCATACGATAAACCTTGTTGAGCAGCACCCATAACTATTAGGTTTTCCATTTCAGAACCTGATAAAGCACTGAGATTTCCTGAACCTAATTGACCAATAGCTGTTGATAATTTAGTAATAGTATTATCGCTTAAACCAACACTAGATAATGAACCCATTCATTTCTGTACAACAGCTTCGAGTTGTACAGCACTTTCTGAAGTCATAATTGCTTGAGCTTCAAGTAAAGATTCAGATACATCTTGGAATCCATGTTTAATATATTGAGAAGTTTCATAATTCTGATTTAAAAATTCTTTTAAAGACGCTTCTATAGCCATTCTATAAGAAGTAAGGTCTTGTCTTTGTAGATTTATTAATCTATTTAAAGCCTTATTTTTGACATCCATTTCCATTCCTAAATCCTTAGAAATGGCCTGTAAATAAGCTCTTTGTTCTACATTATAAAGAATTCCAGATTCTGTTAAATCAGTTAAATTATTATAAACATCATGTATTTTTACTAAGCCTTGAGCGCCTAAATTCTTTTGAATTACATCAGCAAGTTCCCTTGCTTGTTTACCAGAACCTTCTAGACTATATCTAAATTTTTCCTGTTCTGTTACAAGCTCCTTAACAGATGTGTCGATTTTTTTATACATATTATCGACATATTTTCAGACGCCTGTTTTCTTACTTTTCTTACCACCAGAATCGCCGTCATCATCATCGTCATCGTCGTCACCATTACCACCACCGACATTAATATTGATACCACCCTTTTTAGAAAAGGCATTACCAATAGCGGTACCAACAGCGGTACTTATAGCATCGACAATAGATTGAGATAATAAATTAATTATATTTTTAAAAGTAGATTCATCTGGTATGCTAGGAGAAGTTGGTGAAGTATTATTCCCATTATTATTGTTCTGAAGGTTTTTACCTCTTAAACTTTCTTCGTATTCTACTAATTGTTTAATATATTCTTTTCTTATCTTATAAATTTCGTTTTCAAGAGCTTGCCTTTGTTTAGCATACTCTTTCATAAGTTCTTTTATAAGTTTTAAGTTTTTTGTCCTTCTAGAATCAATAATAGAATTTTCTAACTGTTCTATTTTTTCAGTTAAAATTTCTTGCTGCTTAATAAGGTCTTGTAATTTACTTGTAACTTCTAAATCACCACTAGGCATAAATTACCTCCTTATTCTCAGCTTCTTCTTCTATTTTCATTTGTCTTTTTAATAAGTTCTTCTGTTCTCTTAAATTCATCTGAAATAAACTCCAATAAATAATTCTTCTCTATTGGTGTTATTTTCATAAGGTCAGTATAAGAAGTGTTACAATTCTTAGAAATTAAGTAACACTCTTTCACTATCTCTTTATATCTGTAAGGCCCATAAGGTTTACCATCACTAGTCAATTTCGGGTCTAAAAAATTCACTTGTGAAGCGAAATGTAGAATAAACTGTCCTTCCGCAATCTGGGCAAGTAACTTCTACGCCAGTATCAATTCCAATTTTATTACTTACTTTTTCAGACCTTTGTAAAATCATCATAGAATCTTTTAAAGGTAAATTCTTTAAAGTATTTTGAATAAGAGCAGGATTTACTGGCTGACCATCAAAACTTCTAATTAATGATTCAAGATTTAACAATAAAGTAGGGTCATCTTTCATTTCAGGAAATTGTTTTTTCATATCCTTCTTTTTTTGTTCAATCTTATCTAAATCGCGTGGAGTTTGGAATCTAATTTCTACTTTCTTACCTGTTACTGGTAATTGAAAAGCTAATTCATTTAAAATATCTTCAGAAAATTCATTAACTTTTAATTCATCTAAGTTAATTTTTGCTTCGAATAATTCTCCACAGAATGGACAAGCAACTGAAATATTATAATCAGGCCCATAAGTAACTACTCTCAATTTATGAAGTAAATATTGATAATCACCAAGACATAAATCATAAACTGGAATAGGTAATTTTGTTATTAAGCATGCTTCAATTATTTCAGCCATAGCCTTATAAGGGTTTTCTGTAGCCGAAAGACGTTTCATTTCCTCGGCTACAGTCATACTTCTTAATTTAACTACCGGGTCAAAAGGTTGTCCATAAAGTAAACCTTTTGAAGGTAAAATATACTCTTCTTGAATTGTTACATTATTCACGACGCAAAGCCTCCTTGAATATATTATACATTATTTTTAGTCTGGTAAATGTGGAATAGCTCTGTCGTAACGAATTGTTGCAGTTACTACTTTCTTTTCAGCTTGTTCATTATTCCAGCCTGTTTCCTGAATACGTGATACCCAACAACCCTTTAAGTCCCAATAACGAACTAATGTATTATCTGGTAAATATTCAAGTACTTGAGCATCTACTTTATACTTATCTGAACTAGGAATTGTGTCCTGAATTACATCATAAGATAAAGCCTGCCATGCTAATAAAGCTGATTTACCATCTGCAGTAACAAAGTCATTAATTACTAAGTTACCTGGGTCAAAAGTAGGGACATTTGCATAATAAACAGTGCTGTTACCACGCTTAATTGGAATTTCACCCTGCTGGAAATGAGGTACGTCGAATGAAACAACTGAGAATTCAATTACTTCCTGAGCGTTCATAATGTATGAATTAGGTAAACCTTCAATTTCACCAACCTTAAGTAAGTTATCTAAACCAAAAACAATAAATCTAAAGTTATTAGTTCTAACTGGCTGGTATTGTGTAGGGTTATCCGCTAAATGATAAGTTCCAAATTCTGGCATATTCTACTCCCCCTCTCTTATATTATTTCTTCTTCGATAGCTACTTCTTCATCAGATAAGTTAATAGTAATATCGAAGTATTCTACAGCCTCAATTGGCTTAATAGTTAATACAGCCTTAATTGTGGCCTTGTATTCAGTCTTAACTCTTCTCCAAGAATACCAACTAATACCACGGCCTGACTGCATTTGGTCAAGTAATCTACTACATAAACTCTTGAAGTTAACCCAAGTTAAATCATCATTAGGTTCGAATGTAGTTCTTAATGCTGCATGATAAATCTGTTTCTTTAAATCACATAATAACATTCTTACGTTTAAGAAATCAGAGAATGTTAATTTTTCAACTGACTTATTAGAACCACTAGCAGTAACTCTGTTACCCCATAATCTAATACCATAAGCACCCATTCTCATAATTACGTTAACCTTCCAACTAGAAGCAGCACCATCAGTTGAAGTCATACCAGTACCATCCTGTAATAACTCCATTACTGAATCCGTTACATCATGTTTTACTGAAATGAGGTTAGGGATAACACCTCTGATGATACCTGAAGCAGCAAACCATGTAGCGTTTGTTCTTACACTTCTAGCAAAAGCCATTAAGTAACCAAATGAAGCAGGCATATACATATCATCGGCACCTGATGCAGGTAATGAACTAAAATATGCAGGATAAGTAGTAGCCATATACTTAGTATTAATATCTGGTGTTCTCTTAACAAAATTTACTAAATCATCAACTTCTAATTCTTGTCTGAATTCACCTAAGGCAACACAATCTCCTCTATCAGAAGCTAATCTAGCTAATACACTATAACACCCAATACCATCTACTTCTGATGTTTCACTTGATTCAATATTATCATCAATATTAGGCCAATAGCCAGTAGTAATAAACTTAATATTCCATAAGTTCTTACTTCCAAATTCTTTAAAAGCATTGTCATCTCTAATCCGCTTATTAACGAATACTCCAATATCAAATTCGCTGCTTTCAACACTTTCACTACTTTCAGCTGGTTTTAATGGTTTTACAACTACTTTTAAGCCAGCATTTAAGATTTCCTTAATAAAATACCATGAGTAATCATTTTTAGTACTAATATTAGGGATAGCTGGGTAATCGAAATTGAATTCACTTAAAGTAGAATATAATTTAGTAACATGAGTTACTTCTGAAGTGTCCTCTGTTACAAGTGGTACAAGAACTATATTCTCAGTAGCATCAAAAGAATTAAAACCGACTTGTTCATTTTCTTTAATTAAAATCTGTGACATTCTTTTCGTTCTTTCCTTTCTAATTATCTAAAACTTCTATAGAACCTTCTTCAACTTTCCAGTTATCCATGAATGGAACACTGAACATCCAAGCATCATCAATAGTTAATCTAATTGTCATTCTGTGGAATTGCCCAGCAATTAACCTTTCAGGAATATCTGAACTGTCTGATATTGTTGATTCAACCATTATAGTTGAATCATGTAACACCTTCGCATTGTTGTAAGGAATTTCTATACTTAGTTTTGGATAATTTATAAAGTTAAAAATAAAATTCCTTGCATACTCATCAGCTTCCGCGAAGTACTTTGTGTAAATATCAAGCTGATAAGTTATTTTAATAGGGATAGCGTTTAATACTTTTGAAACATCATCTTTATAATTAGTAATTAAATCTAAAGTATCAACTGTATCACCTTTATTAATGTAACCTTTTTCAACTAAATAATCATGGATAGCATCAATTTGTATTTTACCTGAATCATATAATTTTTTCATTTCATACAATTTATAATCTTTACCAAGATGCACTCCATCATAACTAAGAGCTTTCTTAGTAGTAGATAGAATTTCTATCTCACTATCTCTTGAAAGTGCAATTAATGGTAAAGTTAATTTTTTATCATTATCCTGGTCTGCTCTTAATTGAAAAAGTCTTGTGGAGTCAGCTGGGCTTAATACTACCATATTAGGGTCTTTAATTCAACCCTTTATTTTAGTAACCATAGCTTCATCATAGAATCTAATAGCCATTTTCTCACTCCTTATAAATAATATTTATATCATCAGCTACATGCTGAAATATAATTTTAATAATAGGGTAACCTTTAATTTCCCTATTCCCGTAGGTAATTAAATTAATATAATATCCAATATTGTGATTATCTACTGTAATAATATCATTTATTTTTATATTAAATTCATTCTTACCATTTTTAGTTATTAATAAATTTCTCAATGCTTTAAATAGAATCATTTTTGAATCTATATCAAACATTTTATCAAATTCACTTAATCTCTTATTATCTACCGATATTGAAAATAATTCACGAATGTAATTAGGAAGATAGGTATATATAAATTCATCAATAATAATTTTTGATTTATTTTTTATCGTTATTTGCACTTATCTTATCAAGAACTCTTTGTATTACTTGCCTATCTCTAAAATTACCATTAGAATCAAAGAAAACTTTATTTTTTGTTTTTTCATCTAAAGTTGAATTAACATATTCTTTGACTATATAATCTATTGAACCTTTAGCCTGATTGAAAAGATTACCTCTTTCAGTTATATCTTTAAGATTATTTAATGAAGATAATTTTTTAATTGTGGAATCTCCATCACTTCTCTGTGAAGCCCTGGCATATAAATTATATAAATTGAGATAATTTTTTACATTTAAGTGATTCTTATCTTTAAACCATTGTTCAGGAATATTTTTTAACATTACATTAAACCGGTTATTAGGGTCAACAGCCTGGTCAGGTTTAAAAGCATCTTTAAACCACTTACCAAAAATTGTATCACCTAACATATCTTTTACCCGCTTACCATTACCAGTAATTACTTCTAACCGGTCTGTACCTATATCAACTCAATCTTCAAGGTCAGAATGGCCAGCTTTTTTTATTTTATTTAATTTATCAATTACTGTACCAAGTTTTAAAGATACGTCTTTATTTTTAATTTTATTAAAAATATTTTTTTCAATATCCCGATTATCATCTTCTACTTCTTTATCAGAATTAGAGATAAGTTTATTTAATTTATTCTCTTTTTCTTCCTCTTCTTTTTTAGCAGCATCTTCTTTTGCTAATCTTTCTTTCTCTGCTTGCTCCCGGGCTGCTTTATCAGCTAAAGACTGAGCTATTTTAGCTTGATGCTTTTTCCGATTACTTAAAACATTAGAATTGCGATTAGTCTTAGGTGCTTCTAATAATATATTTTCATCTAATTTAATTATTTTCATATCTTAACCCTCATATAATAAATTGAAATCAGAATTATTAAATAATTCAGTATCTGCTTTAGCTAAAGTAGTTTCGTATTCTTGAACTAATTCACAAGTAATACTGGCTGGATAAATCATTTCAGCACTCATTTTAGTAACTCTGAATAATCTACCTTTGGTATTATCAAAAGCACTAGGAATAATAAATAGAGAACCAATTTGTAAACCTGGTAAATCATAAGGTACATGAATAAGAGATGAAGAAGTTTGTAATTCAGAATCCCAACCAAGTTTTTTAGCAGTGTTTTGTTTAATATGTTCTTCAAATATACAACCAACTAACATGCTATCTTCATAATTTGATTCAAGCTCACCATGAATATTGTAGTGTTTATCTTTAGAAGGTTGTTTATAGATAACCATAATACCTAACAGCTTAACCATTTCTCTAAACCATTTCCTATGAAGTTTAGCGTTATTGTTTAATAATAACCCATAACTATTCCTAGTAGTTGGCATATTTTCTAGGTCAGCAGTAGGTTGATACCATGCAGGTCTATCTTCAATATTTGGCATATTGAACACCAGCCTTTATACAAGGATTCTCTTTACACGGCCGTTAACTCTTACTGATTCGTTTAACTTTTTAGTAATATAATGATAACCTAAACTTTCGGTAATAAACTTTTTATTGTCAATTTTTCCCTTTAATGAGAAAGCTTTCTTAGTTTTTGAGAAAGTCTTATTAAATCCTTCAAGAACTACCTTATTTCCCTTTAACATCTTAGGGTTTGAGAAAGTATATACAGTCTTCTTAGTATTTCCAGAATCAAATGTAATTAAACCTTCAACGATTAATGTATCTGCAGATTCCTTAACTGAAGTTGTTTTATATGACTTAATATTGTCATAAACTTTACGCATATAAGATTCACCCATCTGGTCGAAAGATTCTTCATCAAATTCATCGAATTCATCTTCCTCACCTTCTGCTTCTTCTTCAGCTTCAGGTTCTTCAAATTCTAATTCATCTTCAGTAGCGATTTCTTCATCTTCAGCTTCCTCAGCCTCAGCTTCTTCAGATTGATTTACAATATCAGTTACATCTTCATCACTTAATGGTACAATTTCTTCCTGGCCACCTTCAGCATCTAAAGGTTCATCAGTAATTGATTCCTCAGCTAAAGGTTCAGTTGTAACAGTAACCTTACCACTATCATCAGAAGTCATTTCTAAATGCTGGTCATCAGTTGTAATTGAAACATCTTTGAAGTCTTCAGTTAATGATTCATCACAATCTTCATCAACGCATTCTTTACCTTCACAGTCTTCATCAGTCTTGCAAGCTTCCTTTAATAAGTCTTTTCTAGCAATTCTGTTCTGAAGAGATTCTTCTACTTCTTCCTCTTCTTCATCTGTTTCAGCTAATACTTCATCAGCTAATGCTTCATCAAATAAATCATCTACAGCACCACTAACTGCGCCAGTTACAGCACCTGCTGCAGCTCCTGCTGGACCACCAGTTAATCCACCACCAATGGCTCCACCAATAGCACCGCTTAAAGCGTTTTCTTTTAAACGTTTTCTAATGATTCTGTTTCTGAGAGATTCTTGTACTTCCTCTTCTTCTTCAGTTTCCTCTTCTCCCTCAACTTCTTCTTCCTCAGGTGTTTCCTCAGGTTCTACCACTTCGTCGTCTACTTCAATTTCGACTTCATCTTCGGTAGGTTCATTTTCATCAAATGGCTCGATTTTACCGATAACAGTGTAACCCATAGTGGCGTTACAGAACGGACACTCTTCTTCTACATTAGCCAACTGAGTTTCGGAATCAACGATAACATCTTCAGGCTTTTTATAGAATTTGGAATGGCAGCATTCGCATTCGATGATAACTTTTCCAACATAATTGTCTTGGAGCTCATCTTCATTTTCTGCTGCGGTATCGAAGACTGGCTCTTCAGGAATTGCTTCTCTATCATCAGCAATAAACGTTGCCAATTCATCAGTCTTACCGGCATCAACAGAAATATCAAAATCTTGCTCTAATAAGCTCAATTTTTGGAAAGCATCTTTAAAATAATTTCCGTATTCCATTAATTCTCCTCCATTTTTATATATAATTTAGCATTATTTTCTAAATATTTTATTGTAAAATTTTCACTAATCTAATGGATAACTTAAATTAGTTTGTACTTGTAATCTTTCTCTGAGATTAGTTAATTCGGTATTACCTTCTGTTAACATCGTTTCACCATCTTGATTCCAGAGAGCATTACTTTGAGTGTACCTAGTTCTAATTCTACCTAAGGTAATCTTAGTATAGGCAAGAGCCAATCTTAATAAAATATCCATCCAATAATGACCTTTAACTTCATTAACATCTTCCAATAAAGGTACATATTCAATAGTTAAACCAGACCCAGTACCTTGAGATAAATCAACATATAATTTCTTTCCTAATTTATCTTCCTTAAAAGCAAGGTCAGTGGTCGTAGTATTCATGACCTGTTGGGTTAAAGTATAAGTAGCATATCTGTTTGTCCATTCTGTAAGACCATAAGTCGTACCATTCATTAATTGCCATTGTGATACAGTCATAGGGTCCATAGAAGGTTGCGTAGCAGTTGTGCCAGTAGCTGCAACAGTAGCACGATAGATATTAGAAATGGAATTAATTTTAATACCTTTATCCTTTTCTAATTTCTCTAAGTCAATACAGCCAGTAGCTTCAACTTGGACTAACTGAGTTGAGTCATAATACCTATTTACTTCACGAAGAGCAAATTCAACTATCTTTTCATAATCTTCATCTCTTAATTCAGTTTCGAGAACTCCACCTGTTAGTAAAAACTTGATTTGTTCAACGTATTCATTTAACTCCATCTAATTACCTCCTCAAAGTCATACCTTTCTGTGGCTGTTTATTACCATTAAAATTAAGTTTAAGTTGAGAATCTCCATCTACTACATTATCTTCTTCGGTATTCTCTTCAGGTTTATATATACTACGTTCATTTGCCTTATCTATAATTTCTTCATCTTCCTCGTTATCCATAGTATTAGCCAGCGTTTCTTCATCATCGAATAAGCTTAACTGTACAGCTTTATCGTAAGGCATATCATACAGAACTGGGAAAATAGCATTGGCAAATTTCTGTTCTTGATTTTCTCTCATATAAATAATATAATTATTTATAGTCATAGCCAATTTCATAGCCCAGTCTAGGTTAGAAAGAATAGCCATAATATGTTTACAGCCAGCTCCCAACTTATCATCTGGGTTAGTAATTTCAGCTAATTGAACTTGAGGTGTACCTGAGTTAAATCTGTTCTTTGTAGCTCAGTACCGAAAACGATATTTAAAATCTGGGCAAGTACAGCTTACATAAATATCTTGATTATTTATAGAATTAATAATAGCACGATAAACACATTTATACTCCAGTTTATCTTTGTTAGCCTTTATTTCGTGTTTAATATCATCAATAATACCTTCGAATAGAACTTCAACTGTATAGTTATTAGTTTCACCATGAATTGGTACCTTGAATGATAAAAGGTTTCCCTTAAATAAGGCATTCATGTCGATTTTATTGAAAGCTGTTACTGTATTATAAACATGCTGCTTATTTCTTCTATCATACCTTGTGGTACCATAGGATTTAGTCTTTGCAGCCGTTTTTGATTTAGCTATTAAATCTTTTCTTGTAGCTTCATTTAATCTTTTCATATTATAAACCATATATTTAATTTAGCATAAGTTTTTTGAAAAAATATAATAAAAAAATTGGTATTTCTACCAATTCTCTTTATATTTTCTTTTTCTTTCAATAATTTTCTTTTTATTTTTCTGTATATTAAACCTCGTAACTCTTTTTAAATAAAAGTGAAATTCGTTACGCGGAGGTTTATATTTAGTCTTTTTCATGTCATACTTTAAATAATTCAGTCATTGAATACGTGATAGTTTCAAGACCATCATATTCATCTATAAAATAGAATGCACCATCAGGAATTTCTACTATTTCTAAATCAGCATAAGTACCATTAGCTTCTTCACCTAATTCTTCAACTACTCTAATAAGATTTTCATCTTTTCTATCGAGTTCCCAATAATTAATAACTTCTTTTCCAGAATATTCTTTATATAACTTTTCTGCTTTAGGTGATAATCCAAATCCACCGTAATCTACATTAATAACTAATTTCATTATTAAACCTCCTTAATATAGAACACACCTTTATTATCAGGGTCATTTTCTAACTTGGTCTTAAGCTTTTTTAATTCATTTAAAGTATAAGTAGGTCCCCATGTAGTTGATAAAACTAAATCATCATATTTATAAATTTCATTTTCTAAGTTTTTATGTCTCAATTCGTATTTCACAATTTTTATTCTCCTCTCCTATAAAAGATGATAACCACTAATTCCATAAAGTTCAAAGCCATCGTCAAATCTAATATCATAGTAGTTGTGTTCAGGGTCTTCATCAACATATACTGATTTACAAATTATCTCACATTCACAGCAATTATGAGCTTCAATTTCTTCCATTTCTTCTTCATCATCTGTGAATTCACTTGGTGAAATATCTCTTAATATAAATAAATATTTAGTCATAACCTTTACCTCTTTTTATTTACATTATTATTATATATTATAAATCGTAAAAGGTAAACTAAAAAAAGAGAGTACCGAAGTACTCTCTTTAAAAGTATTTGTTAAACTCTAGATTAGACTGAAGCTTCTTCAAATACATCTACTGCAGCATGGTCATTGCCTGTAGAGATTTCAATTACAGAAATTAAAGTATCATTTAAAATCTTCATATCATATAAAGTTGAGAATCCCTGAGACATTGTGCCATCGGCGAAGCCTAATAACTGAGTAGGAACGATTGGCATATAAGGAGCATAGACACCTGTAGCAGTCTTGCCATCAGCACCTAAGACACCTAAGATGCATTCCTTACCAAGAACTGGAGATACGAATACCTTTAAGCCAGCTACTGTACCAGCCATGTAAGGACCATTAGCGATTGTGTTGCTTGAAGCCTGGAAATCCTTGACGAATGTTAAGATAGGCATTACCTCTGGACCAACTAACATCCAGTTAGGCATGAACTTACCAGTTCTCTTATAGATAGCCATCTTAGCCTGTTCAATCTTACGAGCGAAACCTTCAGCCTTTAAGCTGTAAGCTAATGTATCTAATTCTTCATCAACCCACTGTACCTTCATTTCTGCAGGAGCAGCATCAGCTGCATCCTTAACCATGAATACTGCTTCAGCATCAATTTCATACTGTAATTCAGCCTGAGCTTGCTGAGCAATCTGGCTTTCGAAGTCCATACCATAGTCAGTCTTTGCCTGGAATGCAGCAATCTGGCTGTAGTAAACAGCAATTCTGCGAGCCTTAGCTGTTAATGAAATTGCAGCCATACGGCCAACTACTGTTGGTAAAGCCTTCTGAGGAATATACTGATTGTCATAAACGTAACGGAGCTTGCCAGCACCAGGTGCAGCAACCTTACCTTCTGAATCTGGAGTTAATTCTGTCCAGTCTTCAGAAGAATCAGTAGCCTTAAATTCTACCTTGCCAACAACTGGAGTCCAAGATGGGCCTTCACCTTCTGCGACAGTTTCAACAACTCTTTCGCCAGTGTAAGCAGCTCTTGGCTTATCCATAACACCTAAACCAGTGAATGGGTCATTGATGACATTGTTAGCATTCCAATTGTCTCCGCCATATACTGACATAGCGTTCTGGAATGGGTCAGCTTCCTTTTCGCCACCAGCTCCACCCTTAGGTGTGCCTAATGCATAACGCATATAAGTTAAATAACCAGTGAATGAACTCATTGGTACGACCATGAATAAGTCGTTAACGATTAAGTTAGGAACTGTTAATGTAGTAATATCTAAGCAGAACTGTTTGAATCAAATTTGTTAATCTATATGTTACCATATAGTTCAGACTATATCATTAACCTATTAAGCATCAGCCCTAATAGGTTACCACGGCACTTCCACTTTTATCAAGTGTACTCTACTCATTTATTCGCCAAAGTATTTCTCTTTGGTTATACTTTCGATAGTCGTTGCACCTTCAAAACCTTTTTAATTCATTATAATGGCGGATAATGAAAGGTTAAGCTTGGCTCATGATTTTCCTAATTATATCTGCTTAATCTAATTAGGACTTCCCATGAATTCACCGGGTGTTTCATTTACTAAAAATATTTATGGTGAATCGATTTATATTGGTCTTTAGGCTTTTTACCTAATTCCCAACCATCAGCGAAATAATTTTCTAAAAGTGAATTATTAACAAATTTTACTTTATCTTCTTTATGGATATAACTACCTTCAGAATACCTCTTTTTAGTTTCAATTTTAGTTTTTTCACTTTTTGGCATACCACCTAGTGAATAACCATCGTTTAAATATTTCTCAAGTTCATCTTTAGGTACCATAATATATTTATTATCTTTATTGATACCAATATAACCACCATTAGTAATTCTATTTTTTGTCCTTTTCTTAGCAGAATTAGACAACTTTAATTTAATTTCAGGGGTATTTAAAGTTTTCTTTACTTTATCTATTGATTCTCTTGCTCTTTGTTTTTGGTATTCTGACTGGTGTTTACCTTTCATACCTTGATGATAACCAGGGTCAACTCCAGATGTTCCTTGCCCACCAGTAGTAATATTATAACCTATTTCTTTTTCTGTACTTTTAAATTTTTCTATCCAATAAATTTCTCTTCGATTTAATTCTTCAAAAGTATTACATTCTTCTAATAATTCTACTTTAAATTTTTCTCTACCATATTTTTTAATGGCTTGTTTAAGAATTTTTCCGCTACCTAAATATTTTTGACCTAAATATTTAGATGATTTCTTTTGACCTACGTAAATTAAATTATTTTCTAAACACGTAGTCTTATAGATATAACCATACATTTATTAACCTCCTACACTAAGTTAATGTATAAAAAGTGGTAATCTAATCTGTGTAGGGATTAGAAACAGTTTGCAACCTGCTGTCCCACAATATTATTATATCACACCAAACAACTTTAGTAAACTTTATTTATAAATTACTTTATAAACGCACTATAATTTAATTGCCTAAATCTGCTCTCTGTGTTCCTACAGAGTTAGCGAACCGCTCATTGATGAAACGAGCTGTGTTGTCGATACACATTGCTGTGACTAATTTCTTAGCGTTGCTTAACTTCTTACCAGCATTTTGCTGTGCATAATATTTTTCAGCAATGGATAAACGACCTTTATAATTTTCTAATAAAGTTGCCATTGTTTTTTAAGTCTCTCTTTCTTATTGTAATAGCTGAAGTAAAGAACTAATATCGTCATCAGGTGCACCCTTCTTCGTAATGTTCTGAGCAGGAGTAATACTCATCTTTGTATCTGAAGATACTCTAAATGGTAATTTATTAACCTGTGACTTATAATTTCTTAAATCTTCGCAAATCGAATCAATTTCTTTTAACTTGTATGATTCACCAAGTTTTTGAGTTAATGTTTTCTCTGAAATACCATAAGCAGTAGCCTTGGCACTAACTAACTCTTTTTTAGCCTCTGTTAATTCTTTCTTATATCTATTAGCTGTGTTAACAGTATTAGATAATTGAGTCTTATTTTTCTTAAGTTCCTCATTTAATGAATTAATCTGAGTTTGTAAATCATCAGCTTTACTCTTAGATTCTTTAAGCTGCTCACTCAACCGAGTCTTACGCCGAGTTAATAACTGTAATTTACAGGCATTAGATTTGATAGCTTTATCCTTAGTTAAGTTCTCATTTAAGGCGTTATCTAACTTTTCCTGTAAAGGTTTAATAGTTTTAGCCTTATCACTTAAACTAATTATGGCCTTTTTATACTTAGCCAATTCTTCTTCTAAACTCTTCTCTTTTGCATTGCAAACTGATAATTGCTCCTGAAGGGATAAATTATCTTTTTCTAATCTTTGAGAATTCATTAAAGCTTCTTTAAACTCAGCAACAAGTGTTTCATTGTCTTCTTTGTCTTCCTCTGGCTTGGCATTGCCAACTTCTTCAGCAGGAGCTTCTTCTTCCTTCTCTGTATCTGTACAGCCTTCGCTGTCACATTCCATTTCTTCTACTAATACACTATATGAATCAGCGAGTTCTCTACAATGACTAATTGCGCCTTGTAAGAAATCACCAATATCATCTGGGTCTGGGTCACCATTGGCTTGTCTTGTTAATTCATCAATACACTCATCAATAGTTGCCCATAACTTCATGCGAGGGTTAAAACCTTCATCTAACTTAAGACTTGCTAATGTTTCTTCCATAATCTTTCTATCAGATTCAGTAGCCTTTTCAAGAGACTCAGTAAGAGCCATCTTTAAAGATTTCTTAGGCTGTAAAGATTCTGTAACCATTTCAAGTCTGGCTTCCTTAACTGCAGGGATAATAACTGCATCGAAAGCATTTAATTGATATGTATCTGGGTCAACTCTTTCACCATCTACATCATCATATACGTCGCCTGTACCTCTAGATGAAATACCAATCTTATAACCATAATCACATAAAGTCTTTAAAATTCTTCCACAAGGAGTATCAAGAATATGTAATTTAGCCCAAAGCTTTCCATCTTTCTTGGTAGGTGGAGCAGGCATACAAATAGCTACTTTTTCTAAATCTGTTTCTTCTCTATCTACTGGGTGATTTAATTCACCGAGTAAACCACCTGAAGCAAATTGCTCTTTAACAATATCATTCTCAAAAGCCTTTTGCCAAAGTTCTTCAGAATATTTTCTACCATTTCTAGTACCATTAGTAATATCAGCCACTGGTCCTTCTAAAGTACCTAAAACGGCTGGATTATCTTTAACGGTTTTATACTGGAAATCCTCATTCTTAATCATTTACTCATCTCCTTATTAAAGATTCGTTTATTTTATATATAATTTAGCACAGATAACTAGGAAAATTTTACATTTTCTATCTAATTGATTCTAAACACTTAATATCTGCTTTAATTAACGATAAAAGTTTATAAGCAGGTTCAATATTAAATGATTTAAAATAAATTCGTAAGACCTCTGTAATTTCATCTGCTCTTGCAGCTCTTAAAAACATAGGTCTATCATCAGTTTCAAACTGTAATATTTGATTTAATAGGGCTGTTAATGTAGTTAATATAGTTTTAGCATCTGTAATTATATGTTCATCGCTCTTCATAATATTAATGTACATTTTACTTCTTTTCTTATTATAAGAGTTTCTTAATTTTTCATAGAACTTTAATAAGTCAAGGTTTCTATTATCATTAATAACCTTTAAAGCCTCGACTGGAATATATTGAGATGTTATAGTTAAAGAAATCTCTTTATCTACATCAATGCCTCTATTTTGTAATTCTGTAAGTAATAAAACAACATCTGACTTTTGTAAAGCCATAAAACCTCCTATTTGATATAATCAACTTAGTATTTATATTTTTATCTTACCTCGTCGTAAGAAATACCCATATCATAGAATGATGGAAGGTCATTATCTTCATTTAAGATTTCTGACCCACCATTATTTGTTTCAAATCCTTCAGCTGGAGCCTCAGGTACTTCGAATTCAGCTGAAGTTGGGGCTGAACCTTCTTCTTCAGGTGTACCTAAATCAAAATCTCCACCACCGAAGTCTCCTCCACCTCCACCTAAATCAAGGTCTCCTAATTCATCTTCTGCGAACTCATTTTCTGCAGTTTCTTCATTTTCTTCATTGCTAGCTTCAATCATATCTATTTGGTCCTGAATAGCCTGAATAACAGTGGTGTCGGAGATAGCGTCAGATAATAATGATTTAAGAATAGTTAACTTTAAGACAGGGTCCTCAACTAAATCCAATAAACCCATAATAGTCTGAATTGTATTGATAGTATTGGCCATATTTTCTTTTCTATCTTTCTCTTCTTGAGTTGTAGGTTGCTGCATCTTAATAGTAAACTTATTAATATATTCAGTTAAACCTCTATCGAAGAGTAATAAGTTAATAGCATCAGTAATGGCCTGAATGAAAGCATTCTGAATTCTCTTAACTGTCTTTGCATATCTGCTTGAAATAAGCGATAATGAAGTACCACCATTGAAGCCAGTTGAATCATCTGTATCACCTAAGTACTGCTTAGGAATAGATAATGAACCAGTTAATTTGTTCTTCCAATAGTCAAGGTCAACTAAATCTCCAACGTTTACATCTCCACCTAAATTCTGAGTAGAAATAGCACCAGTTTCACCATGTACTGGAACATAAATAGTATTTTCAACTGCACTTGGATTAGTATAATCTGTAATAGATTTACCAACATTAATTGCAGCCTTAGTCTCAATCATCTGCTTAATTCTCTGTAATAAGGTTCGAACATCAGATTTTTCCATATCACCTACGTTTACAGAAACAATTCTTACTAAGGCAGACTTTGTGATTCTATTTAAGAGTACAGCATCTTCCAATAAGGTTAATTCTCTCCAAGTCTTAAAAGCATCATAGAGTAATGACTGGCCTCTTCTTACTGAATAAGTAGCAGTAACGTTAGTATCATCAGAAGTAATATTTACTTCTTCTGTAGTTCTACCTGAATTATCTTCAAGACAAGCATGGACAAATTCTGTAGCACTGAATACATCTACATCATTTAAGTCAAAATTATAAGTATAATTGAATTGACTAAAAGCAGCTCCTAAAGTATCATCTGGGTCCACCTTATGAATATGAGTTTTAATATAACCTACTGTTTTACCAAAACGAGTAAGTTCAAAAACTTCTGCAGGGTTCTTATTAATTTCCATGTATTCTGCATAACGGTCATTTTTAGAATAAGCTTTAACAATTACATTTTCATTTAATTGTTCTTTAGCATTAATCTTCTTTGTATCAAAAATAGGGTCGTTATATTCTGACTCTCTATAAAGTCTTAAATATAAATCACCATACTTAATTAAAGAATAAACCCAACCAAAAGCATTCTTATCTACTCTCATAGCGTCAAGTAAATGTTCTACTTCCTTAGCAACTTTCTCATCTTCTGCTGCTACCCATACAATCTGACCTTGGTCATTAGGTTCACAAGCATCAGCAGCATAAATATCAAGTACTGCAGAAATAGTAGCATCCTGAGCCATGGTATCTATCATATCATAAATATTATCTCTAGTTCTTGAAACACTATTAAATGAATTGATAGCAGGAACATTTAAGTCGTGCTCACTTGATGCTGTGATGATATTATCGAATAAAATACCATCAGTATCAATTGAATTTAATTTATCTGGTAACGGTTTTGATACGGTAACGTTATTATAATCTATATTTGAAAAAGCGGTTTTTTCGTTATCAGGCATATATTTCCTCCTACCACATTATTACTCCGTCATTTGACCCAAATATTTCTTGAGCTGGGCCAAAACCAAAATCAATATATTTAGCTACATTTTCTGGCCTCTTTTTTAAACTTTCTTCAAAATCCTTAATTATGTCGGTAGTATTAAAGGATTCATTGAAATCTACTGCAGTTTGTAAAGATTCACCATAATTGTAAGCAAATTCTTCTGCATGTTGTGAAGCATTCCAGATAGCTCCACATACCGCGTCGCATACGTCTTTTCTAAACCCATCTGGGTGGTCGACCTTACCTGTGTTAATATTTCTCTCAAGATTTATAATTTCATCTATTAAAGTAGTTGAGTTATAAATCTGTAATCTCTTTTCGTAAATTGTTGTTCTGAAATACTGATAAGGTTTACATATATGTGTTTGAGGGTCAACACGGTCTACAGAAATAGTTTCGTATTTATAACCTCTTGAAGTTAATACCTGGCCAGTTTCAACAGACTGGAACGAGTCAGAACTAACTCCGGCTATTTTAAACCCTCTCTCTTTTAATCAGTAAATGAAGTTCTTATTCTTTTCAAAAGATACTTGGTAACCCTTAGGTGCTTTTACTGAAACAGAAAAGGCTAATCTGAAAGATAAGTCATTTGCCTGATTTACCCCTTCAGTAGCTGGCTTTTTACCAGTAATTCATACCCCAGCAATACCAGTCATGTCTCCAGATACAGACATATCTAAGTGAATAAATAAAGGTTTAGATTTTAATTCTTGAGGTACCTTTGATATATCAAATAAATCATAGTACTGTAATTTATCATCTGGGGCATTACCTATTTCAATAATATCTTTAGTGAACGGGTTAACCATAGTTTCATTTTTAATTTCAGATACAGCAGCACCAGAAATATACTTAGTGATTTCAGAAGATGAAATACCAGCAAAGTCGCAGAGTGCCCTCTCTATATCATCCATGAAATCAGCTCTAAATTCTACTGGTACATCTATAATAGTATAACCTTTATCTCTTCATATATCAATATTATCACCATCAGGAATAATCTGTGACATTAAGAATTTATTGCCAAGAGCAACTTTAAATTTCTTTCCTGAATAAGTACTAGCAGGTTTAATATTCCATACAGGTTCATCTACTATAATTACGTTTTCTTTCTCAGATTCAAGTTTCTTTTTCATATGAACTTCCAAGAAAGATTTTTCACTTCTCTTTGAAGAAGCCAAGATTAATAATGTTGGTGATTTACCTCTATTAATAAATCTTGTTTTCATACCACCTATCGCAGTATCTATCATATCAATAGCTTTTGCCTTTTGTTTATCTATGTCCTGATTTCTAATAAATGAAATTTCATCAAAGAAAGCAAAGAAGATAGGTAGACCTAGTACATGACTAGCCTGCGAGCCAATAATTATCTGAATATAGTCAGGTGGTACTCATAGAATATTTTCTCTACCTACCATAGAACCTCTATTCATAAACCAAGGTGATAATTTAATAGTATTTTGGAATTTACTATTAGCAATATCTTCTGCTAAGTCTTTAGTGATATTCATAAAGGCAAAACAAATCTTTTCAGTAGGTTTTAAGCCATAATAGTCAATAGGGTTTTTAAGGCACATAACTCTATACATAAGATATGCTGCTACAGTTACGGCTATTTCTGATTTACCAAGACCACGAGCACCCGATTCAATTAAGTTATTAACTGAGGTAGTAAAAGGGTCAGGGAAGATTTGTTTTAATACATTTGCCCAATAAGGATAAAGTTTTGAATTACCTTCATTATCTTTTCAGGCATACCCTAAATATTTATCATCTTCTATAAAAGTTATTATATCTACAGGTATTTCTTTATAGTCAGCATAAAGAAGAGAATTCAACCGCAAAGAACTCCCACCAGCTGAGAGTTCTTTTAATATTTTATTTACTGCTGCTCTTTCCTGTTCAGAAAGATTTTCTAATGAAATGTTAGACAAAGACTACTCACTTCCTTTTATTATTAAGCTGTACGTTTCCACATATAAACAGCTATATATGGCTGTACGTTATTATGATATCCATCACCACCAGTAGCCTTAGCTCTTAAAGCTCTATTTGTACCACCAGAATTACCAATATCTAACAATTCCCAAGACCTTGCACCAGAACCATTATAAGCTTCTGATTTAGCTTGACCTGTTGAATCTTCAATAGTATGGGTATGAGATGGCATCTCTGTAGTTGTTAACTGATGAGTATATTCACCACCAGTACCTTCAGCACTAAAGGATTGTGATACACTATTTGAATCTGTACCAGTACCTACACCAACTAAAACTCTACCTTGGCCAAATGCTACCCAAGTACCAACTCCAAAGGTAGTTCCTGGGTTAGTAGAACTTGTTGAAATATAAATAGAACCTACTGGGTATATTAAATTTATTAAATTAGTTGTATCATTAGCTGGAGTCCAATCTGTAGTATAAATTTTAGTTATTCTTTGATAATAAGGAGAAGCATCTTGTATTCTTATCACAAAAGAACCATTACTATTATTCATTCCTGTTAAAATAAGAGTACCATATTTATAATTATCGCTATCAGAGGAAGCTGGTTCTCCACTTAAACCACCAAATCTATGAGGAGAATATATAAAATTATATCACCCAGTATTTATAACAACTTTACTGCTATATGTTAACCGAGTAGTAATATTTGCAGAACCACTACAACCACTAGAGTACCTTAATTCATTACATAAATCAGATACAGTATTTGATGTTGCTTGATAACTACCCATTGCTATACTATCTTTAAAAGATGTCTTTATTGGCAGTGCAGATTTTACAAATTTAGATTCGGCTAAAGTGCCTAACCCAACACCAACAGTTCCAGCTCCATTATCATATAAATCAAGCGGATATTTAGCTACTGATATATAAGCCTTGGTAGTAACTGCAGTTGATATTATTTTATCTACGGTTGATAAAGTTACAGTTGCAGAACTAGTACTATCTAAAATGTGATAATATCACCTAGCACTCTGCCAAGAAATTGGAGTTCACCCAGAACTAGCAGTATCTCCAGAAGGTAAGGTAGTTGTACTGTTACCTATAGTACATGTACAAGTATTAGTTACAGCATTATTACTATTTAAACTACTACCCAAAATAGAAAAATATTTTACAATAATGTAGTTACCTGCTGCATCTTCTGTAACTTCATTAGTATTAGTATTAATAGTTGCTCTTTTAGCTTGTAATGATAAAGTAGGTGGGGTATAACTATATACTGTTACTGTAGTAGTAGCACTATTAGTTGTGCCTCTAGAATCTGTAACTGTTAAAACAATAGTTAAAACATAACTATCCCGATATGTAGTAGTTACTGGTGAAATTATACCATATACAGTACTACCATTGTTGGTATAAGAATTATTTAAAGCGCCAGACCGTGTTGTAACATTAAAATTAGTAACTGTAGCTGCTGGGTAATTAGTAGGAGAAGTAGTTGAAACAGTTAACTTAGTAACTGTAGTACAACTATTTCACCCACTAGTAGTCCACCCATAAGGTTTTAGTGTACAATAACCACAGACAGGTACAGTAATAGCACCAGAACCAGTAACACGGTAATTTGTTGTTAAAACGTAAGCAATATCACCAGTAGTATTAAATGATACATTTGGCTTCATTGAAGAAGCAGTTATATCATAATTACAAGTTGAAGTATTTGTACCTATTGGGTCACCCGTAGCAGTAGTACCAGAATATGTTGTAACTAAAACTTCTACTATACAGTTTGAAATAATATTTTTCTCAGCCTTTAGAATCGATTCGAAAGAAATATTAATTGTTTTAGATGAATTTGTACCAGGTTGAGTAGAAGGAGTTTGTCAAGCGCTGGTAGCTGAATAACCATCTGGTTTTACACCAGATACTCTTCAAGTTAATGATGTATATTTACCAGTAAGATTCGTTACAGTACAAATTAAATTACCACTAGAATAATTTGAACTATTTATTAAAATATAAGAAGCTGAAAGTGATAAAGTACTTGCTCTAGGAATAGTAGTTAATGCTCAAGAACTTAATGAACCAGAAGCAGTACCACAAGTATAAGATTTACCAGTAGTATCTGATACACTAAAACTAATTGAAATAGTTTTAGTACCATCAGTTGAGTGGTCAATAGTAAAACCACTACTTGAAGAAGAAATTGTTGTTCACGTACTAGAACTATCTGCTGTATAATTAGGTATATAACCAGTAAAAGTTTTATCACCAATAACTACTGAATAAGAAATACTGGTACCCCAACCATTCCATACATAACCACTATGACCCGACTTTTCCTTAATACTAAAAGTATACGACATAGTAGATTTATTAGTATTAGTATCGGTACTTTCTTCAGTTACTACTAATTTAAATTCATGGTGACCATTACTACCATAAATATTCCCTGATGAAGGTATTGTAACAGTTTTTAGTGCCATTAAATATTTCCTCCTTAACTACTGTGTCTAGTGAATGTTAAATGAGTACCATTTAACCTTGTTTTTATATTTCATCTTTCTCCAATTTGAGAGTCATTAGGGTTACCTATACTAAGGTTTGCAGCACCTAAAGTACCTCCGTCATCTGAATCTATCCAAGCAACTTTAGAACCAGATATACCAGATGGGTTTTGTTGGCCAGTATTAATACTTGTATCAATAAATTCCAATGACCTATTAGTAAATACACCTTTCATACTATTAGTACTCGAACCAAGAGTTATTCTTGTATACCGAGTACCTGAAGTAGGTGTATATAAATCTAGTTTAATGGTACCACCAATAGTTTTTGAACTATTATTATTAGGGTCACCATCATCACCTGGGCCATTATCTACATATTGTTTAAATGCTAAGGTAACATCTTCTTCTGTTTGTGCAAATAAACTGGCTAAGTTTTTAGCTTCAGGGTCATCTTTATCATAATTATCATAATAAGCACCAACAAATGAAGTAATATTTCCAGCTGTTTGTTCTACTTGTGATGTTCTATAGAGAAGACCTGTTTCACCATTTGTAATATCTTTTTCGTAAGTAGTAGAATCTACTTTACTAGCTATTTTATCCTCTGCTACATCTAAATTAACAGATGTTTCTGTTACACTTAATTGTATACCGTTTAACCCATCGTCTAATACTGGGTCAGACCATTTAACAGAAGAATCGCTATATTCAGTTTGAGTACAAGTCCAATATTCATAATAATCATAATAATCTCAACTAAATACATAACCTTCAGAACCAGGGTCAGGTGTACCTGATTTTCTAATAGGTTGAACATATTCTTGTCTCTTAATTGACCAATAATCATTAATATTATAACCAGCCTGAGCGAAAGTATCAGAAGTTATACCAGCATTATTACTATTAACAATTTTTATAGTAGGTTTAGTTGGTACCCAATCTATGAGAGAACTATTAGGGTCTTTTAATCCGTGTAATGCCATGATATAAATTGGCATTGATTCAACAGGGAATTTACCTTCATATACTAAGCTGAAAGTATAAGGGAAACTAAATGATTTTCCTGAAACAGTAAATCCAATAGTTATAACACCAGAATTAATATCATTTGAACTACCAGTATTTCCAGGGAATCCAGTATTAAAAGTAATAGTTATAGGAGCAGGAGCACCAGCAGTAGTAATAGTACCAACTCTAGCATAAATTAAATCTGATGCATCAGCATTTAATAAATTTGTGCCATTATAAGTTACAGAAACATTTGCTGGAGATGTAGCGGTATTACCATTCAAACCTCAAGCAGTTATTGAAGTATTAGTAGAAGCATTAAAATTAACATCTTCACCAATAGTATCAATAAATGTTTCATTTTGATTAGTAATTCCAGCACTTATACCATTTGTTCCATTAGTACCATTTGTACCGTTAGCGCCAGTATTGATAACAGGAATTATTTGTTGGTCAAAAAGATTAGTAGTACCACCAGCTTCATATAAACTTATTCTAAATTGTGTTGTTTCATCCTGTAAATATGTATTACTAGTAACTGATATAGCACCTGCTGCTTGTAAAGTATAATAAATTTTAAAACTAATATTGCTAGTTTGTGCTGCTAATGTAAAAATTAAAGTTACAGTTTTTGTTTCTAAGGTTGCAGTAGTTGATTTAGACTGTGCAGTTCCTGTATATAATCTAGTACTTCCAGAATAAACTGCTACCCGAGCTGAAGCAACAGTTGCAGCTGCACTAGTAGTCATTGTTACTGGAATACTTAAATAATATTGCCCAGCCGGTAATGTTACTGTAGATGAAGTAGCACCATCTTTAGTAATATTTAAATCGAGTGTTACCCCTGTACCTGTAGTAGTAGTTGAATTACTCAAAAGTGTTACATTACTTGGAGAAAATCTTCTACCATTAGCATTAATTGAAGTATAAGTTCACTCAGAATTATTATTAGTAGTTATTGAAGTTCAAGCACCGGTATTACTCTTTTTCTCTAATTTAAATCTTCCCCGATATGCCGATGATGTACCACCTGCAACTTTTGAATAAGAATTAAAGGTTACAGAAGTAGGAGATAAAGTTCTTGCTGTAGAATTAGCACTATTATTAATATTTCTAGTAAATGCATTTACTGAACTTGTTAACCAATAACTAGTAGTACCTACTAAACCAAGAGACCAACTAAATGTTTTAGTAAATGATTCACTACTACCACTAGGAGTACCAGTTATAGTAAATGTACCAGAATTAGTAGTTAAATTAGTACCTGGAGTAACAGTAAGAATTTTTGTTTTACCATCAGCCCCATCAGTAGCACTCCAAACTAAAGTACTTGAATTAGTACTACCAGTAGTACTTGTTACACTAAATGATGAGAAAGCAACTTGTGTACTGCCAGACCAAGCTTTAACATTTATAGTTGTTGAATAATCACTACCACTATAAGCCTTACCGTCTAATGATGGGAATATATGACTATCATTATCTGTAGTTACATAATAAACAGGGTCAGCATCAACTCCATTTTTAATAAATACTTTAGGTTCTGACCAACTTGATACGGTAGCAGTTGCAGCTTGAGCAATTGCTACACCAGAGGTAATATAACATACATCATCACCATCTGGTATATCAGTATATCAGAATGGAGCTGTTCCAGCTGAATTAATATTATAGAATGGATTCGAAGTAGTACCATATCTTGCTACAGTACCTGTTGGAGGTGCAACCATACTGCCTGAAGAGAAAGTATATTTAATATTTTCAGGTACATAGCTAGAATTTACTGGGTTACTTGATTTAGTATATAACATTACAACAGCTTGATTTATAGCAGCAGTACCTGGGTTACCACCTATTGCTTTAGAATAAGAGAATACTAAATCTACTTGATAACCATCAGTTGCAGTTACATGACATGTAACTGTACCCTGAGATGCTAAATTATAACCTTGTAAAGCTTCAAAGGTAATAGTATTATCACTACGAGAAATATCCATACCTTTAGGGTGACAAGTTGAAGTATTATCATCACCACCATTTGGGTCTCTATCACTACAAGTATAAGTAACATTAGAAGCGTTTAATCTAGTTGAACCTTTATAAATATAAATTACAGAATCAACACTAAACTCTGCAGAAATATAACCCTGATAGTCAGAAGAGAAAGTCTGATTTTCATTATTTAAGAATGCTGTATAAGTAGGTGTAGCATCAGTACCTGTATTTATTACTGGAATTGTCTGTGAATCTACTTCAACCCCGCTAATAGATAAGGTAGCTTTTAATCTCTGGATAGTACCATAAACACTTGAAGGAATAGTATATCTATTATTTGATTTAGTTATTGTTGTCCAAGTTGAACTTCCTGATACCTGATAAGAAACAGTAATTGTTCCATCAGTATATGACTGTGTTGTAGTGCCAATATGTTTTAGGGCAGATACTGTTATATAATTAGGAGATAATGAATTACTGTTATTAGTATTTCTAATAATGGCATCATCGCTAGGGACTACACTATAACTTACTGCATCAGAAGTATACATACCAATTAGGGCAGGCTCTGTAATTGTAGCTGCACCTTCTGTTCAAATAATCATCTCACAGTTCCAGAGATATTTATTACTAGCATCTGTAGTTGGAACTGGATTAGGATTAGGGCCTGTACCTGGAACTTCTGTCCAACCAGTAGTACTACTTTCAGTAGGTTTAGTTGGTGGTGAAGATGAATTATTAGCTTGATAATATTCCTTTATAGCAGAAATTCCTTTACCAGCTGCACCATCTTTACTCCATACAGCTATAATTGCTGGAGAAGTAGAAGAATTATAAGAAGGGTCACTAAAGATTGTTTCTTCATAATTCCAAAGATATTTATTAGTTTCACCAAAGCCAGTTGATTGTATATCATCTTCCCACTCTGTCTGAGAACCTGGGTCTGTTGTACTAGTTGAAGCATAATAATATTCATGTACTTCTGTAACTGAAACACCATTAGTACCACTTTGTACATATTTAATAGGAGCTACGTTATTGCCATTTCTTGGCTGCCATTCTGTTGATTCAATATCATCTGTAGTACCAGCAGAACTTGCTGCAGCTGAAATTAGCCAAACAGGATTATTGCTTCCATCATCGGCTGGCATTGTAGTAGACCAACCATGTAAGCTACCCCCTTGATTCTTAGCAGCTAATCCATTTGTTAAGAAAGTATAAACAGCTAAATCTGGTGGAGTAGTAGGAGCAGTAGCAGCTCTTTGATAAGCATTTACTACAGCCACTTTATTACCTGCATTACCATCTTGACCATCTTGAACTAATTTAACTACTTCTGACCAAGGATTAACTGCTGGAGAAGAAGTAACTGCAATTGGAGTAATACCCTCTCTACTTACTACACTTACTGAAGTTACGTAACAAGGGTAATTACCAGAAGGTATTTCTCTTGACCAACCATCTAAGTTAGGTTCTCCAGTACCATCTGAATTAGCATATAATTCACCATCAGAAAATTTATAATAAACAGTATGACTTGGTCTAGAAGGAACACCGCTTTGCAAGCTCATTCTCTGGTATAAATAAATAGTAGCTTGATTATAACCAGCTAAACCTGGTGGCCCTTGTTCTCCAGTAGCACCAGTTACTGCCAAAGAATAGGAGAATGTTACAGGGAAATCTATTGAATCAGTTCTGATAGTAATAGTTCTAGAACCATTTAATGAAGCATCATTATCTACTGAAATATTTAAATTATTTGTTCCTGAAGTTCTAGTAATTGTTAAACCACTAGAAGTACCAGTACCACTAGTAATACTTATGTTAGAAGCACTTACCCGTACACCATCTTTATAAACATAAATTGTAGAAGTAGTTGAATTAGAACCTGAAATAGGGTGTCCATCTTTATCTGCTGGGAAAGTATGATTTTCATTACTTAACCATACAGTATAAACAGGTGCAGCATTTTGACCATTTGTACCTGAATTAATAACCGGGATAGTTTGTGAATCAACTTCGGTACCACTAACAGTTAATGTAGCCTTAATTTTAACTACATCATTATTATTTATTTTATCAGGAATAGTACTTCCAGAAGAGAAAGTTGAAATAGAGCCTCCAGCGGTGTAAGCAGTTAAAGTAATTGTTCCACCAGTATATGATTGTGGAGCAGCAGCACCAATTTGCTTAGTTGCAGTAACAGTAAGAGTAGAAGGTGTTAATCTATTAGAACTAACATTAGTATTCCTAATGATAGCATCATCACTAACTACTAAACTATATACTATAGTATCTTCACTATGTACACCAACAATAGCTGGAGAAGTTATTGTATTAGTATCATTAGTTCAATGTAATACTTCACAATTCCATAAATATCTATCAGTTGAAGAAGTCGTTGGTACTCGAGTAGGTGTAGAACCAGTTCCAGGCACTTCTATCCAACTTCCTAAAGTATCAGGTAAACCAGAATTACTAGGAACTATACTGTCACTACTAGTTACCTGATAGTATTCTTTAATTCATTCAATTCCTACACCATCTGCTCCATCATTACCATCAGAACCCGGAGCACCATCTTGACCTCAAGTACCAATGATAACTGGAGTTGTAGGTTGACTTGTAGTACTATTTGAATATGAAGTAGTTTCAACATTCCATAAATAAGGATGGTCCTGGTCAAAGGTTAATCCTGATAAACTTGGTGACCAACCACTAGGGAAGTTTTCTGTAGATGGAACAGGAGTACTAGTTGTAGTAACTTGGTAATATTCATTAACTCCAATAACAGATACGCCATCAGTACCATCAACACCATTAATACCTTCTAATTGAATTGGGTTTTGCCACTCACTTTGAAGAATATCATCAGCATCATAATTAGAACTAGCTGAAGCTAGTGTAACCCATAATGGGTTATTTTCTGAATCAGCTGGAGCAGCATTAGGTGTTCTAACCCAACCCTTTAAATCTGGATTAGTACCAGTTTTGCCTTCTAAAGACCCAGTACTAAACGTATAAGTAAAAGTACCAGTAGGTGTAGCAGGAGCAGTTGCTCCTCTCTTATATAAGTATATGGTAGCATTACTATAACCAGCAGGACCTTCAAGTGATTCTACTAAACCACAATTAACTGTAGTACTACCTATTGAAGTTACAGTATATCTATCAGTACCATAGAAAACAATATCTCCAACTTGTAATACAGCCCCAGTATCACCTGTTAAATCACTAATATTAAATGTATTATTTTGGCCAGTAGGTGCTGCACTAGAAGTTCACATGTGGGAACCACTTGTTGAGAATCTACTAATAATAGCTGGGTCACTATGAGAAGTTGTATTATCAGTATAAGTAATTAATTCATAATTCCAGAGGTATAAATGATTTTTATCAAGAGTAGGTATATTAGTACCCCACTCACTACTATCAACAGTAATACCTGAAGATAAATTAGATGCTAAATAATATTCTGTAATTGAAGCAATACCTCTACCTGTCCGACCATAAACACTTATAACTTGAGGAGTTGTAGTAGTATCAGGATAAGGTGATTCAAAATCTATTCTTTCATAATTCCACAGATATTTATTTGTTTCACTAAATGGTGGGTTTAAATCCCGAATAGAAGTTTGCCAATTAGGGTTATCAGGTAAAGTAGTACTTGAACTATAAGCATAATAATATTCAGTAATATCACTAATTGATTTACCATCTTCGCCATCTTTTGACCAGTTACCTATAATAACTGGGGTAGTTGAAGTAGGGCTACCTTCTGTATAAGTAATCTTTTCGTAATTCCATAAATACTTCCGAGATTGACTTACTGTCTGTACTGTAGTTGTCCAAGGACTCCGGTCTTTAGGAGGAAGATTATTTACATTAGTTTCATTGGTAGCTAAATACCAATCCTGAATATCAGTAATACCTTTACCATCTTTACTCCAAACAGCAATGATTGCTGGTAAAGTACTTGTAGGATTACCAACAGTATAAGAAATTTCTTCATAATTCCATAAATACTTATTAGTTTCATTAAACCCAGTAGCTGTAATAGATGTTTCCCAATCTGGGTCTTGAGGTAAATTAGTATCTGTAGTAGCTAAATAATATTCTGTTACTCCAGTAATACCTTTACCATTATTACCATTCTTTGATACTGTATAAGTAGTATAACTACCACTAGGGACAAAATTAACAGTTAATTTTACCCACATATAATAGTTAGGAATAGGGTCAGGCATAAAGTCTTGCCATGCTGAACTTTCTGGGTTAGGTCTGGAGTTAGTTTCTGTCTGAGCATATTCAGTAGAAGTACCAGATACTACAGGTGTAGTACCATCAATACCTTCTAACTGAGTCCAATCATACCCAGTATAACTAGTAGGTGCTGTATCATTAACACATATACCAATATATTTACCAGTTTGACCTTCTTGTAACATAGGATTACCTGAAGCATTATTACTATATCTAATAAATACACTCTGACCATTAGTACCATTTGTACCATTAGTACCCCGGTAAGCCACACTATACATATATCTAGTAGTTGTAGCTGAACCAATACCTTCTTCAATAGTAGTTCTTGTCCATAAATAATTACCAGGGCTTACTTGAACTGGGTTTGAACTCCAAGTACCTGTAGGTGGTGTAGTAGCTGAAGTACCTTCTTGATATTCAATAGCAGTAACAGTAACAGATGAACCGTCATAACCATCTTCACCATCAACTCCTTGACGTGAATAAGTATAATTAATAGTATCAGGCATTGAAGGGTCTGTATAGTCAGTTATAGTTCTAGTAACTAAATATCAACCTTCAGCTATTTCTGTAGGCATATCTGGTGACCATTCTGTTTGTGATGATTCAATTTGACTTAAATCCTCTACTACTGCGTACATAATACTTACGCTATTAATACCAACACCATCAGAACCATCTGAAGGTTGGATAATTACTGGAATGGCTTCAGAATCTAATAAAGTATTATTTCTATAAATTTCAGCTTTAATACCAGAAATATTTCTATGGTCAATTAAATAACTACAATCTTCTTCATTAGAAGCACTTGTATATACATTCAACCAACCTTCTTCTAATTCACTTGATTCGCTAGAAGGTATTAAATCTCCATGAGTAACTGTTAAACCTGGAGTATAATAGAAATCACCATTAACTTTATTATAGAAGCCAAATACATTATCTGACTTTCTTTCAACAGGTACTAAGTCAGCAACTAAAGTCTGACCTTCCCACATTTTTAAATAATAGTATCTAACATTACCTGCACCAGATGCTGCAATTTTTAAGTCGTCTGTAGAAGTAAAGTTACTAATTGTACTGTAAGTATCTACAAGAACGCCATTAGAAGTAATACCATCTTTACTTTGAATAGATGTAATTATTGTAGAAATTGCTGGGCTCCATGAAATAGTTTTATTACCAAATCTCCAGTTACCACCACTAGAAGAAAGGTAAGCAGTTGTATTTGTACTACCACTGGAGTTACTATCTGAGTAATAAATATACTGAGCAGTACTTGAAGTTCTATACCATTTACTTTCAATTTTAGTATTCTGAGTAGTTTTAATACCAGTTATTCTAATCTGACCTGAAGGGTTTATCCATTCATATTCATTATAGTTTTCTGGCACATCACCAGTATATAAAGGCTTTGTATATAACTTAAAAATAACAGGATAACTAGATTTAGTAGTACCTGTCTGAGTATAAGCAGCAAAGTGTACAGTATCACTAGGTAAAATATTATTGTTATTATCTATTAAAATATAGTTATAACTAGGTACTACAGAATAAGTAGTAGGTGATTCACCATCTGCACCTCTAAAGTTAACATTATAAGTTAATGGTATATCAAATATTTGATTATCTACTTTTACTGGGATATAAACTGTACCAGACTGAGTTGTAAGACTACTAGTAACAGTTACAGTAATTGTAGGTGCAGGGTATTCTGAAGAATAATCTTCATTATGAGGGGTAATAGTCATACCTGTAGGCAAATCAATAACTTGATAGCCTGTTGGTAATATCTCAGCAGCTACTCTAGTTGTACCTCTATATGCGTTAATATAAGTTGTAATAGAAGTAGGTATAGCTGCAGAAGAAGTACCTGCAAATGATAAATTATCATTACTAAAACTAATATTATATGAATCCTTACCATCATGAACAAATAATATAGTCTGAGTATCTAATGGAATTGCACTAGAAGAAGCAGGTATAGGTGTTAATGATTCATATAATCTACATCTTAAAGCTACAACTGAATCATCTAAAGCCTGTAAAGATACTTGTAATGATTTAGTATCTAATGATTGGCCAGCAAAATATTGCCAATTTATAAAATCAGTAGTTGAATCTACTTCAAATCTACCATAATAATCAGTAGGTGAATCATTACCTACTTGTTTAAAACCATTTAAAGTAAATATATTAGGTAAGAAGCCACCAGTCTGATTAACGTTAATTACATCTGCATCAGACTGTAAGTAATAAATAACTGCATCAGCAACTACTGAATATGAGAAAATTAAACTAAAACTTGCACCACCTGCAGTTACAGGTACCGTAATAGTACCACCAGAAGTTAAATTAGCAGTTGTAGTAACTGTATATGTAGCATGATTCGTATTATTATCATTTACAGTAAAGGTAATATTACTAGAATCAGTGTTTATAATTGTACCTACACTAGTACTTATTCTTTCTGTACCTTTATAAGCTACAATAGAACCAGCAGTAGTACCTACTGTTCCTAATATAAATGTGTGATTTTCATTAGTAAGTAATACTGTATAAGCATCGGTACCATTAGTACCATCTTTACTAAACATACCAATAATAGCAGGGTCAGTATTTTCAATAGTATCACCAGTATCATCTGTATATACTATTTCTTCGTAATTCCAAAGATACTTAGCACTTTCACTTACTTGCTGAAAATTAGTTGACCACTCAGGGTCACTGGATTCTGATACCGGTGGAGGTAATAATTCAGGGTTAGTAATTGAACTAGCTAAATAGTAGTTAGTTATTAATTTAATACCTTTACCACTATCACCATAAGCACCAATAATAACTGGCTGTGAAATAAAGTCATCACCAGTATTATAAATAACTTTTTCATAGTTCCATAAGTATTTATTTTCCTGGTCCATAGTAGGAAGAGGTACACCAGGTTCTCCAAGAACCCAGTCTCACTCAGATGACTCTGGAACTGGTGCTGGTGTAACTGAAGTAGTTAAAGTATAGTATTCTTCTACACGGTTAATAGTAACACCAGCAGCACCATTAGTACCATCAACAAGAATACTAATAGTTTCAGTATCTAATAAAGCCCCACCTTGAGAAGAATATAATTCGCACTTAATAAATCTTGCTGCGGTACCAACTGTAGTTTTTAATGAATTAATAGTAACTGAATTACCTGTACCTGTACCGCCTGTAACTTGAGTATAAACAGAACCATCAGAAGAAGCACTAACTATATAATAACCTGAAGAATAAGGTGATGGTGCGCTATCACCAGCTGTTACTTTAAAATTAAAAGTTAAAGTATTAGGTACAAATGGAGAACCAGATTCATTTATTTCATAAATAATTGAATCTACAGAAGGCTGAATAAAATAATTATAAGCAGGGGTACCATTAATACCTTGGTAAGAAATACTATAACTTACAGTACCATTTGAGTAAGTAGTTTTTGTTCATAAATAAGAACCATTAGGTATATTAGAAGGCATCGTAAGAGACCAGGTACTAGGTTCTTCATCTGGTGAATTACTAATACCATATTCTACTGAATTAACAATATTTACAGTACTACCAGTAATAGTTTTTATTATATCACCTTCAGAACCAGTACTTAAATACATTAAAGAGTCAGGGTCAATATAATATTTAACCCCATCTTTCATTACATAATTCTTTAAGTAAGTTTGTTCAATTATATATCCACCGCTATCTCTGTGAGCAAGTGGCCATAATTGAGTACCATCTAGGTCCTTTAAAACTATATCCTTATTTAAAACGTTATCAGACATATATTATACCTCTATTTTAAAACTGAACTAGTTGCTTCTTGATTACTAATAGTAATAGCCGTAGTACTATTAACTTTAGTAGTTCTTATTTTTTCATACCCCTTTGGTAAAGAAGGTAATTCCCACTCAAATTCTGTTAAAGTTTTAGCATCAGTATATTTTGGTAAACCAACAGCTAATGCAGTTCATGAAGTAGATTCACTTATAGTTATTTCTCTTGTTGAACTATTTTTCTTACCATTAGCTGATAGTGTATTTATTTTTAATTTAACCGTTAATGAAGTAGGTCTTGAAGAAGAATTACTTTCATCATCTCACCAAATTTTTAAAGTTTGTTCAGTTAAAGTACCATCACTAATTATTTCAATACCATCTCACCTATAATAACCCCGGAAAGAATCAGTATCATTTTGATTAATTCAAACACCATAAGGGAAGTTCTTTGATGAATCTTTTGTTTTAATTACACCATTTACACCCATATTATTAACTCTATCAAAAACAATAGTACCACCATCTGGGCTTTTATAACCAAAATCTACTATTCTTACATTAGCACCTATAGGTAAATCTTTTTCAATATGCTTACCCTGTATTTGTTCATTCAGGATTTTATACATATCTCTATCACCTTCAGAAACAGGCCTATTTCCGTTAGTTGTTACTTTTATCATACCACTAGCATTAGTAGAAGCTAATTGGCAAACAGGTGAAATTAAAAACCCTCTGAGAGTACATTCTGTATATCATGTATAATTAGTTGATTTCTTTATTGTTGATAATTTAACCAACCACATTACACCATTAGGAGTATAAGCAGAATGAGAAATAACTAATTCTTCATTAGGTTCACCTGGATTATGAATTTCTTCAACTATGGCTACATGCCCTGGGCTTTGGTCACCATTCCTACCATTACCCCAGCATACTACAGCTCCTACTTGAGGTATTTGAGATTTATACCAACCAGTTTCTGCAGTTCCACCCGGCCAATAATCTCACCACTGATATGCGCTCCAAGGGAGAGGCCAATAGCCAGCTGATTTATCAAATTTACCAACTATTTCTTTATTATTTGATGCAAAAGCATAATTACCAGAAGATAATTTTTTAATATAACCTATTTGTACTGCCCTGTGTCATATCTCTAATAATCTACCATTAGCCCAACCAACACAATTAGCTAAAACAGTACCATTATTCATTTTAGTATAATCGTATTGAGCATTACCATAAGCTGCTCTTTGAGAAGAAGATAACCTAGCAGCCATATTTTTATTACTATCTTTGCAGTTAACAGCTGTACTTATACCAGAAGGCATATTAGCCTTCGAATTATAATTATAACCAACTCTATAATAAAAATTGTTTAAATTAGAAAGTCTAGTAACTAATAAATCTCCATCTTTAATATCCTTAATTACTTCGGTAATATTTTTATCATATAAAAATGAAAAATTTCCATTATTAACTACGCCTGTAGCATTTTGAGTATTAAGCAGATTCTGAGAAGTACTACTTTGCGCTTGTTGACTACCACCAGGGTTACCACCACCTGGGATTGTAGATGTATCAAATGTATTAGACATAAACGTACTTCCTCCCTTATATACTATACATATAAATTTAGCTGAAATAAAAAACCGTATTTTAGATACGGTTTTATTTTATTACTTGCCTTATATTATAAGAATAATTATTATTTTTCATTACTTCTTTGAACTCTTCCAATGCTTCAGGTTCTCACTCATTATGTGTTCTCTTTCAATCATTAGAACCTTTTCTTGGGTGATTATAATGAAGTAATATTTCATTAATATGAGAAATTTCTGGGTTTCTATTTTTTGTAATATCTTCCCAGAAGAGAGCATCTTCTGAAATTCTCACTTTTTGGAATCTAATATTACCAATATAACTTCGTTTAATAAATTTTACAGGACCATAAGGTAAATATATGCGACCCTTCTTATCTATAGAATCTCATCTATCTCCATTATTTATTACTAAATCATAGAAAATTATATCACCAACTAATCTATTTTTATCTATAATATCATTAAATAGTTTGGTATCAAAATAATCATCACTATCTAAAAATAAAATATATTCTCCAACAGCATTATCAAGCCCTATATTTCTGGCTACCCCAGCACCTGAGTTAACTTCAGTTTTAAATAATCTAATAGGATAGTCAATATTTTTTAAATTTTCATAAGTATTATCGGTAGAACAATCATCAATAACTAGTACTTCTATATTACCTCTTAATGGTACTGATTTTATTGCTTTTATAACAAGTTCTTCTTGATTATAAACTGGTATGATTACACTTACTTTTGTTGTATATTTAGCTGCAATATCTCTATCTATTACTGCTTTGGTATTACGCTCCATAGCCTTTAAATTATATTTATTTCTATCTCACCAAGTACTAGTTTCATTATCTCAATTTATGGAAATACCTGAACTTTTTAAATCTATATAATTAGGGCAGAGATGCTTACAGATACTTGAAATATAAATATCTTCAAATATTTGCCCACCTTCGCAAGTTTCAGTTGGATATTCAACTCTAGTATATAAACTTCTAGAGATAGCGAATAAAATAAGTTGACCTCTAGCCCAATTCATTATACCAAATTTATTAGGATTATTTTCTAATAACTTTAAATATTTATCTCCATTTTCTTTAGTACCTTTAAGAATTGAATCATCATCTAAAGTTATAAGATAATCATAATCTGAATTTATAAAATATTCTCTTAAAGCTTTCCTTGCACCATGAATACCAAGTTTATCTCTATAATTAAGTAGAATAATTCTATTATTGCTACTAGGTATAAAATCTCTATAATTCTGGGCCACGATTATAATATCAATACCAGGAAAAATATTACTACAACTATTTAAAAGATTATTAATTAAACCTATTCTATAATTTCTTATTCTGTCTGGTAAATAACTAACTATACCTATACAAAATTTCATACTTATCTTTTCCTTTTTCGAGCATACCATTTATTTATTATTTCCTTAGTTGCTCTCGATATATTGGATTCATTTCCAAATTCTGTTTTATACCAAGTAGAATATTTATCTCTTAAAGAAGTTTGAGATATTTCATTAATGCCTCTTTTTGTAAAATTGAAATATCTTTCTGGATATAATCTTTCGTAAGTCTTAAGATAAGCATAATCTTCTCATACTTCGCCCCTAATAGATTCTAAATCTTTTATATAATCAAAATCCATTATTTTAAGCATGTAGTTTGAAATATATAAGAACCTCATATAAGTTCCTTTGAATTTTCCAACCATATTAGGGTGCTTATCTATTTCTTTTAAATAATTATCAGCCCCCATTTGGTCTGTAACTAATTCGCTATCATCATCTAAAAAAATATAAGCATCAAAATTATGTTTTAATAATTTATCTCTAAGATATATTCTTGCTTTAGTTATACCTAAACCTTTACTGTAATTATAAATATAAATATTATTACCGTAAGTTATATTAAGGTCTTCTTCTCTTCAGTTTTGAGCTAGCACTATAATAGGTAATTTAAAATAAGTATTCAAGTCAGATACTAATTTTAAAAATCTTTCTTTTCTTACTCTTCTAAATTCTTCGTCATTAGGAAAATAACTTATAATACCAAAGCACTTACTAATCACAAAAACCCCTTTTAGTATAATCTACTTTTATATTTTCTTTTTCGAAAAATGGTACTACTTCTTTACACCATTTACCTCTTTTAATACCAGCTCAATTACCATATTTATAACCCCAGTACATAATATAATCTCCAGAATTTGTATAGAAATCATAATTATAAGTAATAGGTTTTAATTCTACATCTCATGGTGTTCTATTATCACCTAAAATATCTATTAATTTATTTTTATCTCATAAACCACACATTATAGATACTTCATAAGGAGCACCGTGATTTCTTAATTTAAAATCTTTTATATCAGTAATAATATCGTTTTTATCAAATGATTTCTCGAAATTAAAACATGCAATATTATCTTTTAATTTAGGTAAAATATAATCTATTCTATCAGTATCTACTTTCTGCCTTATAAAAACATCATCTACCATAATTAATATTTTATTATCATTAATTACTGATAAAGTTGATTTTATACGATTTGACCAATTATTTAAAGAGTAGTTTACGCAAATAGTTTTATAATAAGGGTTAGCTTTTGTTTCAGTAGAATAAATTACTTCTGGGTGCTCTGGCCAATATTTTTCAATACAATGATGAAAAGGTTCTCATAAATCTTCATTATTATCACAACTCAAAACTAATATTTTCATTACAATTCCCTAACCATTGCCCTTGTTTTATCACCAATTTGTCTTTTATTAAATTGTCTTCTGTATCATGTCGAATATCTATCACTGCCTGAATTAGAAACATCATCTAAGCCATTTCTCTTAAATACATATTTCTTGTCAGGGTATTTTTTACTTAGTGTCATAATAAGATACATATCTTCAAATATTTCTCCATTCTCAGCCTCTAAGTCTGGGAAGTCAATCTTTGAATACATTTCTTTTGATATAGCAAAAAACTTTAATAATAATTCTTTAAACACACCAAACATACCAGGGTGTGCTTCAATTTGTTGTAGGTACAATAGCCCATCTAGCTCAGTACCTTTAACATCTGCATCATCATCTAACATTATTAAATAATCATACTTTGAACCTAAGAATTTTTCTCTTAATTTCTTTCTAGCACCTGTAATTCCTAATTTATTAGGATATTTATAAATAATAAGATTAGTATGATGGAGTTTAGGTAGAGTTACATCATGCCAGTTTTGGGCTATTATAACTATATCTTTTCTAAAGATACTGTCGCATTTTATAAGTAAGCTATGTAGCCTTGATAATCTAACATTTCTATCACTAGAATCATCAGGTAAATAGCTAATAATACCTATACAAATATTCATAAAACTCCCTTAAAATAAAGGCTACCAACCCACTAAGCAGGTAGCCTTTTTAATTTTTAACCTTCTGCCTCTGACCTTTCCTTGTGAATCTGGTCGGCTTTAATAACACTCTTGACTGTTGAATAAGCTCCAATGCCCGCAAAACCGGAAGCAAGACCACCAAGGAAAATATCATAATTCATAGCAAACCCATGGTCCCACGCATTAAATAATATCCCGAAAGCAATGGCAATAGCTGGAACAAATCTATTCTTCAATAACTCATCTTGGAAAAACATTCCCTTAATGACTTCAGTACAAATCATTACACCAGCAGCAATTTTAATAATAGCAAATTCTTCCATTAGCCAACAATCTCCTTAATTTTCTTCAATTTTTCTTCATTAACCTTGTTAAGAGCAACTGCTTCATCTCTTTCCTCTTCTATAACCTTAATAGTATCACTGAGAGTTAATACTTCAGTCTGTAAATTGGAAATTTCTAACTTAGCTGTGTCAAGTTCTACCTTTACTTTATTACAATTAGTTTCTACTTCTTTATTCTTCTTTTGTAATTCAGTAATGGTCTTATTGAGATTAGCATTAGTTTCTTTTTCTGATGCTAATTCTTTATTAACTTTTTCTAAGTCAGCTGTTAACTTATCAGTCTTAGCCTTTTCATTATTATACATTTCTTCAAAGTCTTTAATAACTGGTAAGTCTTCTCCTTCCATAACTGCTACCCAATAGTAATCACCATTGATAACATCAATTAAAGCCCAATCATAACCATCTGCAGTGTCCCACTTCTGTACATTATAAATACCACGTTTACACATCTCATCATAAGCTTCGCCATTTAAAGAAGGTTCAGCTCTTAACTTTCTCGTGTCTGATTTAATATCTACCTGAGGAACAGTTGTATCTCTTTCAACTGGAGTTGGGTAAACATAAACTTTTGCAGGTAAATCTTCACCACTCATAACAGCTACCCAGAAGTTATTACCATCAATAGCTCCGATTTTAGCCCAAGTATATTCATCTATGAATGTCATATCTATAACATTATAGAATCCCTTAATACAATATTCATCATAGGCTTGCCCACTCAAAGATGGTGTAGCTCTTAATCTTCTAGTGTCTGACTTAACTTCTACCTGGTGAACCTTAATGTTTCTCTCTACTGGCTGAGGATAAACAATTTGCTTTAATTCTTTAGTCCAAGCTGTAGAGATAAATAAAGTATTAAACTCCTTGCTCCAATATAAATAAGGCTTAGGGTCAATACAATTTGCCAACATTGTATTCCAAGTGTAAGCTGTATCAAGAGAAACAACACTAGTCAAATAAATATGTAAGTGAACACCATTTGACTGGCCTGAGTTACCTCTTCTAGCATTACCCATTTGCTTACCTAATGTAACCTTATCTCCCTTTTTAACTGAAGGAGTATCTACTAAGTGAATATAGCCAGTCCATCTCTTGCCATCTGAATATGTATGTTCAACTACAATATAGTTACCTACTTCTGAACCATAACCTTTATCAACAACTACTCCATCTTGCCAGGCTAAAACTGGACAATATTGAGTTGCGTACCAACCAATATCAAGACCTTTATGAGAAGGTCAATTGAAAACTTTTGTAATACCTGCAGCATCTGTTAAAGGTACTACACCAACATTTTTACCATAAAACATATTAAGCCACCCTCTGTTCTAAATCTTCTGGAGAAGCTTCTTCACTATCTTCTACTTCAACTCCGTGAAGAAGAATATCAATAACTTCCTCTACTGGAGTATTTTCTGTGAACCAAAAATCTGAATCTTCAACTGTGTCTACTAACTCTGCCTGAGGTACAACAGAGCATACTTCTATTATATTTTCAGCTGAAAAGTTTTCTAAAAATACCTTCATGTATTTCCTCACTTTCTATATTAAATTTAGCATAAAAAAAGAAGTGCAATTACTTCACTTCTTGTTTACCTGAGTTAGAACTTCTAATTAGTACTTTTAACTTTTCCTAGGTAGAATTTATAAACGTATGAAATCCATAATCCTAAACTAGCTACGAATAAGAAATGTTCAAAGTCTTCATGGAAAAGTTTAGTAAGTAACCACCATATTAGTACCGTTAAACCAACATGTATAGCAGTTAATATTAAAGCTACCCCAGTATCAATTAATTCTTTCTTAGTCATTTTAAGCTACCTCATCCCAGCCATATACACCAGGTTCCCAAACGTTATTATCTGCGGTTGAAATCCAATGCGTTTCGTTATGAGTAACCTTATCTCCGGTCATGTAGGCATCTTGAGCACCAATAGGCTGTACCCATTCTGGCCATTCTTCAACAGTTACAACTACCCAAAGAGCTGGAGTAATGTCTGGTGTCCAGTCATCCTGTGAAGTATGAGCCTGAACACACTTATAAAGAGTATCATTAAATTTTACTCTATCACCTAAAGCATAAGCTGTA
>Ga0265299_10000661_pt1 | contig 42106 bp, 35 predicted proteins | sample AusTroGonzalo_MG_4_FD_193485 | JGI IMG/M metagenome (GOLD analysis project Ga0265299, IMG submission 193485) | Bovine rumen microbial communities from tropical cattle in Woodstock, Queensland, Australia - Gonzalo_02 | ecosystem: Host-associated > Mammals > Digestive system > Stomach > Rumen ...
AATACGTATTGCACTGGTAAACAAACTTATAAAACAAATATTCGCTATTATGACTGGCAACAAAATGTATGATGAAAATTTTTCAAAAAATATTTGGTAGTTAACACAGTTCATTCCGCAAAGCAGAGTGAACCGACTAAGGAATGTGTCGTGTGAACTCGCTTATGCGGAATCTCATTGAATAATAATACTATAGGAGATTACGGATAGCAGTCTTCACAACGCTCCCCGTTCCGTATCGCGTGTTACGACTAGCTTCCGAAATGACAAGCCCCTTTATTAACGTAGTCATATAAACGCTTGATAATATTGCTATTATATATATTATCCCATTTTTTAGCGGACGCCAATGGATTGTATTACCTGTAGTTTATCATATAAACGTTGGTGGCACCGTCCTTTTCGCGACGTTCAATTATTCGGCTGATATTGCCGAACCTGTCGTATTCTAACGATGCGCTTGATATTTCTTCATTATTTCGGTCGAACACAGATGTTTTCACAACTTTGTCGTTCTCGTAAATGAAAACCTTCTTTTCTGCACCACCAACTATGTGTTTGCGAGTGACTTCCGAAAGAATATCGTAGTCATAATTAGTTATTTCTGGATTTTGCGCACGTCTGAAAACCAATTCCTTCTGGTCGGTGGCAATGCTCGAAATAGAACCGTTGCTTATTACTTTGCCTAACGAATCTACTTCAGAAACCACAATGCTGTCCGCCATTCGCTCAATACGATAATTACTTGTAACAGAATTGCCGACGTAAGAAATCTGGCTTGAGAGCATATTGTCATTGTTATATTCGTAAATTGTTCCGCCAATCATAACCGAATCGGCTGTAAAATTGACTTCCTCGAAAGGCAGATTGCGGGAATTATACTTTACGATAACAAATGATTTCGGGCGGTTGCCATCTCCGAAATACACTATTCGCGACGGCTGTCCGTTTTCGTTATAATAAGTTTCTGAAAACAAAACTTTAGTCCTTGATATGACATTATCCTTTACCGTAACTTTCCACGTTACAGACGAATGGAATGAGTTTTCCTTTATTTTCTGGGAATAGTTTCTGCACGAAACCGCATCGGATTCAGTAACGGGAATCCACACTTGCGACCATCCCGCCCCCGACAACAACGAAACGAATAATGTCAGCAGGAAACGCTTCATTTATTTCTTGAACAATGAATCTACAAACTCGCGCTTGTCGAACATCTGAAGGTCGTCGATGCCTTCACCGACACCTATGTACTTGATTGGAATCTTGAACTGGTCGGAAATGCCGATTACAACGCCGCCTTTTGCAGTACCGTCGAGTTTTGTAACAGCAAGCGAACTAACTTCGGTAGCCTTTACGAACTGCTTGGCCTGTTCGTAGGCGTTCTGTCCGGTAGAGCCGTCGAGAACCAACAGAACCTCGTGCGGTGCTTCTGGAACGAGTTTTTGCATCACGCGCTTGATTTTCGACAGTTCGTTCATAAGGTTTATCTTGTTGTGCAGACGACCGGCGGTATCTATAAGGACAACGTCTGCACCCGATTTCTTAGCCGAAGCCAGCGTGTCGTATGCCACAGAAGCGGGGTCGGAACCCATATCCTGACGAATCATGTGTACGCCAACTCTGTCAGCCCACACTTGCAACTGGTCGATTGCAGCGGCACGGAAAGTGTCGGCAGCACCGATGTAAACCGTTTTGCCAGCCTTCTTGAAATTGTTAGCCAACTTGCCGATAGTGGTAGTCTTACCGACACCATTAACACCTACGACCATAATTACATATGGAGAACCATCTGGTGTAGTGAAATCAGGATTTTTCATATCGGGACCATCTTCCATAAGCGAAGCGATGGTAGAGCGGAGTAGTTCGTTCAACTCGTCGGTACCGACATATTTTTCGGTCTTTACACGTTCCTTGATTTTGTCGATAATCTTTAATGTCGTATCAACGCCGACATCTGAAGTTATAAGGATTTCTTCAAGTTCGTCAAGTACGTCTTCATCAACTTTCGACTTGCTGAATATTAACCTGCTGATTTTAGAGAACAAGCCTGTACGGGTCTTTTCCAACCCGCTGTCCAACTTTTCCTTTTTATCCTTACCGAACAACCCGAAGAGTCCCATAACAAAACGATTAAAATAAAACGACAAAAAGCACCTGTCAAGATTTATACGGCAGGTGCTATAATTTCAATTGATTAAACAACTATTTCTTAAAAAAATCTTTTGCAAGATCCTTGTCCATGATAGCCGACTTGAACTGATATGCGCCGGTTTCAGGATTCTTAACCATCTTTATGCACTTAACGAAGACTTGTCCGCCTTCCTTCTTAAGGGTTGCAACAACTTTCTTTGCCATATCCTAAACTATTTAATTTCTCTGTGAAGAGTAACCTTCTTCAGAATTGGGTTATACTTTCTCATCTCCAGTCTGTCAGGAGTGTTCTTTCTGTTCTTGGTTGTTATATACCTTGAAGTTCCTGGCAATCCAGATTCCTTATGCTCAGTGCATTCAAGTATCACCTGTACGCGATTTCCTTTACTTTTCTTTGCCATTTTTAATCCTCCCGACTAAAATTATTTAACAAAACCTTTCTTTTCGGCATCCTTAAGAGCAGCCTTCAAGCCCTTCTTTGCGATAGTTCTCATTGCCGAAGTGGTAAGTCTCATTTCAACCCACTGTCCTGATTCTTCGTCAAAGATTCTCTTGGACTTCATGTTGATATCAAATATCCTTTTTGTTCTGCGTCTTGAGTGAGATACATTGTTTCCCACCATTGCCGTTTTTCCTGTAATTTGACAAACTCGTGCCATAACTCTTTTATATTATTTCTCTTTTAAATTTCGGACTGCAAAAGTCGCACTTTTTTACTAAACCAGCAAATTTTTTTCTGATGTTTTTGCTTTTTTTATCAACATAAAGTTTATTGCATTGATTGTTAGTTTGTTATGTGAGTAAAACTAGTGTGATATGCCTTTTTTTAATAAAAATATTCTTACTTTTTCTTGGTGTTTTAATCAAATTAGAATTATTTTGCACGATAAATTACTTCGAATATGAGACATTTTATTATCACACTAGCACTATTGTTTGCCACTACATTATGCTTGGCTCAAAATAAAACTAAAACCGTTCCATTGCCTCCAAGTTTTAGATTTGAGGCGGCGATTGATGAAATCGACCATATTTTTGTTCATCCGCCATCTGCCCAGCTTATTGCCGAGGAAGATGCCGAAGACGAGAAGAATGGGACTTTCTTGAAGGTTTCGAGACTAATGCCTGTTAATGCGAATGTGAAAAATTCAGGAACCTGGGAAGTACTTGATGATGGACAAATTATTTGGCGGCTACGTATTTCGAGTGAAGGGGCAAAAGCCACGGCACTATATTTCGACAAATTTGACATTCCATCAGGTTCTTCAGTTTATGTTTACACAAGCGACAGAAAGATTTTTGATGGTCCATATCATCGTGGCGACAATCTTGAAGGCAATGAATTTATGATTGGTAATATCTTGGGGGATGACATTGTAATAGAGTATGTCGCTCCTATGTCAAAGTCTGCCGATGGAATTGTGTCGCACTACAATGCTACACCTATTATAAATATTGGTGAATATGGTTATGTTTATCGCGACGAAGGTGGGTTTGAGAGAGGATATGCAGTAGGGACTCGTTCGACTGGTTTCGGGTCTTCTGAAAGTTGCGAAGTGAATGTGAATTGCTCTGTCGGTGCAGATTGGAGGATACAGCAGCGCGGTGTGGCAAGAGTATATCTTGTCGCTGGAGGGGTCGGCGGCTACTGCACGGGTACGCTCATCAACAATACCAGCAACGATGGAACTCCATATTTCCTCACAGCAAACCACTGCGGTCCAACTGCCACAGCATCAAACTTCAATCAGTGGAAGTTCCGCTTCAACTACGAGGCTTCTGGTTGTTCAAACCCAACGTCAGAATCATTAATAAACTACACTGATTTCACTGGGTGTACTAAAGTGGCAGAAGGGGCAAACAACGGGGGCTCAGACTTCTATCTGCTTAAATTGAAAAACTTCACGAAACAGAATGCTATTGCAATTGGCGCAATATATAATGGTTGGGACAGAAGTAATACTGCAAAAAGTGGTGGCGGCGTAGGAATACATCATCCGTCGGGCGATATAAAGAAAATTTCATTTTATACAACAACGCCAACAACTGCAACTTACAATGGAGGCAGTGATATGACAGGTGCTTCAAACGCACATTGGAAAGTAACCTGGGTTAACAGCGGAGAAAAAACAGGTGTTACCGAAGGCGGTTCATCGGGTTCTCCTATATTCAATTCCGACGGTAAGGTTTTCGGTACATTGAGCGGTGGCGCTTCTACTTGTACAGCTTCTATGTCATCAAGGTATGACCTGTATGGTAAAATGTCGTACCATTGGGACAACTCTGCAAATGGAAGCACAAACGCATATAAGCTGAAGCCTTGGCTTGACCCGAATAATACAGGTGCTATGACTTGTAATTACTATGATCCGGCAAACGGTAATTACCAGCCACCTATTTTTTCTTACGATTTTGAGTCGTGTCAAGCATGGGCTGTTGATGACTTCTCTCCTTGTCAAACATACGACGGAGACCGCCTTTCTACATACGGGATAACGGGTGTTAGTTTCGATAATTCAGGATATACAGGAGCATACATTGCATTCCAAAATGGCAAGGCTAACGGATTTACCGCTCATAAAGGAACAATGTTCGGTTGTTGTATGGCATCTATGAATGGTCAGAACCAAGACTGGTTCATAACACCTGCGACAGAAATTACTGATGGAATAAAATTCGCGTTCTGGGCACGTTCTGTAAACGACACATACGGACTTGAGCAGTTTAGAGTTGCGGTTTCAACCGACGATGAAAATTACACATACATAGCCGGTAGTTCAAGCACATCGATAAGTGCACCGGTCGAATGGACTCAATATATATACGATTTGTCGGATTATGCTGGACAGACTTTGTATATTGCGATAATATGTGTGTCAGATGATGTTTTTGCATTTTTAATCGATGATATTGCTATCGGCACAAATGTTGGCACGGAAATGATAGAAACGGATAATATTAGTATTTTCCCAAATCCTGCAAGAGATAACCTAATTGTAAGTTTGCCCGAAGGCAATGCAACAATAAATATTGTAAACGTATTGGGACAAACGGTAAGAACAATAAATGCGACGTCAACAAACGAAACCATTTCGCTTGATGGGATGGAAAAGGGAATGTATTTCTTCAACATTAGACTAAATGATAGAACTATAAATAAGAAAGTGCTTATAGAATAAAAAGAATCAAATCTTCAGACAATAGATATATCAAACCTACAATTTTGAGAATATTAAAATTTATTCTAAATTTGCAATTTAGATTTTCAAAAAGATTGTTATCCTTATGAAAAAAATTAATTTGGTCGTTGCAATATTGTTGTTTTCAACAAATTGTATATTTGCACAAATAAAAGTTTTCCCGATTTCAGATTCGGAAGTTTCGATAAAGAAAAATTCTTTCCTTTATTATTTGCCGCAGACGACTTTGGAAATAAAGCTAACCGTTACGAAGGAAACTATTGTTCCTGGACCATACGCAAAATACGCAGAGAAGTACTTGTGCATAAAGAATGCAGTAACTTCAAACGTGTCTGATGTGAAAATAGAAAATGTTGACATTCGGCAGATTGCACAGCCTGACCCTAATGCTTGTTTTATGGTTGTCTGCGACAAGGAAGCGAACCTTAACTACAATAGCAGGGGCATTGTCACGGGCTACAACTGCGACAGCCAGACGGAAAATTCGTATGACGCGGAGAAAAGCCATTTCACCAAGGCCAGCAACATTACAACTCCCTTATTTACAGACTATGGAGTGAAACAAAACTTCACTAAAAATACCGACACCACATACAAGGTCGTCGAGGTGGATTCTGTTTTCCAGAAGATACCTATTTATAATAAGGTAATCATCAGCAAGGACGAGGAAATGAAGGCCGAGGAAGCAGCAAACTACATTATCAAGATTAGGAAGCGTCTGTTCAAGGTGCTTACTGCTCAATTTGAGACCGAAACTCCGCCAGCCGACATCGACATTATGGTCAACGAACTGAAGGATATGGAGAAGCGTTACCTTGAATTGTTTGTCGGAAAGATCGTAAAGGAAACTCGTGAATATGTATTCTACTATACGCCTAATTCCGAACTTACCGAGGAAAAGATTCCGCTTTGCTATGTCACTTCCGACGACGAAGTGGTTGAGCAAAAGACCGCCAACTCCGAGCCTATATGCCTTGTACTCAAAAATTCGCAGGCAGCAAGGGAACTCGGCGATTTCTACGGAAGGCAGCACGACCTTAAGAAAAAGGAAAAGGTAATGGGATTGTACTACAGGATTCCTGCCGATGTTTCTGTATCCGTTGATTTCGAGGATTTTACATACTATAGAAATCTTATGACCATTCCGCAGTGCGGCTATCTTGGACATTTGCCAGCGGAAATCTTCAAGAACAAGAAACTTCGTATTGCTTTTGACGAGAAATACGGTTCAATCAAGGCTATTTACACGAAATGAGAAGTCTCATTTAAGTTTGGAAAATCACAAAAATAACATTGCAAGACACGAAAAATCGTGTCTTTGCGTTTTATAGGAATGTCACTGTCGCTACGAAACATATTGGTTCTTGCTTTTACGGTATTTTTCTGTGCAAATGTTTTTTCGCAGAAAGTTAGCATATTTGTACGCGACAATGAATCAGACGATTACTATTTTTCTTCGGTGAAGAAATGTAGCGACAGCATTGCTGCAAATAATTTTTTGGAAAACTACATTGCAAAGATGCAGCGCAAGTCATATCTGTCGGCTGGTTACGACAGCATAAGCGTTTTTGACAAGGATTTGACGGCTTACGCAACACTCGGACAGCCGTTGCAAAATGTGAATGTTGATGTGTCGGAAGTTCCGTTTCGTATATGGCGTAAAGGTGAAAGTCCATTGTTTTACACGCAGTTGTGTGGGCAAGTTGTTGATTACTATACTGCACGAGGATATATCTTTGCAAAGTCGTGGTTGGACAGTGTAAATATGGACGAGAATAGTTTTTCAGCCAAACTAAAGGTTGACAAAGGTCAGATTGTGAAACTTGACAGCCTGATTGTCAATGGAAATGCAAAAATTAATAGAAACTATTTGGAACGTACGCTCGAATTAAGGAAAAACACCTTGCTAACAACCGACAAGATTGACCGAATCGACAGCAGAATAAGCAACATTCCGTTCTTGGAGCAGGAGCAACCGTTCCAACTGGCGTTCTCCGAAACAAAATCAGATGTGCTTCTTTTCCTGAAGAACAAAAAGGCAAGTTCGTTCAGCGGTGTGCTTGGCATAATGCCCAAAAGTTATACCACTGGCAAACTGATGATTACGGGCGACATCGACCTAAATCTAGTAAACGTTTTCCATCAGGGCGAAAATCTGAAGTTCAAGTGGAAAAAGTACGAAACACAGAACCAGAGCCTTGATGTCGGATTTGCGTTTCCGTATATTTTCAGGTCGCCGATAGGAGTGGGGGCTGACTTCAATCTCGAAAAGAAGGATTCGTCGTACATCAAGACCGACTTCTACGGAAAGTTAATGGTCGGCAATTCAACCAGTAAGGGCTTTTATATCTACTACAGGAACACATATTCGTTCCCGATTGGTGACAATTCCGATACCACGCTGAATTACACGAAGTATAAGACGAACCTTTTCGGTTTTGGCGTTGACTATTGTAATGTTGACAATGTACGCAATCCACGCAGAGGAATTTTGTTCAAGGCAACGGCTGATGCAGGTCAGAAAAAGGCGGACGAAGAGCCAAAACCATTGTTACAATCTAGTGTGTATTACGATTTTAGTGGTTATATTGGATTCCTGAGAAGTTTTGCTGTGAAGTTGCGTAACAGTTCTCGTTTTATCTATAGCAAGAGCATTTTCGACAACGAACTTATGTGGGTCGGAGGATTGAACACCGTGCGCGGATTTGACGAACTATCGCTGCCAGCAACTTACTATACCTTGGGAAACATTGAGTTGCGTTATTTGTTTGAACGCAATTCAGCCGTGTATGTCTTGACAGATGCTATGTATTTCGGCAAGATGTTCACTGCCGAAAGTACGAGGAATTATGCATTAGGAATCGGTGTTGGTATCGACCTAAGTACACCTGCAGGCATTTTTTCGCTAGTGTATGCAATCGGCAAGCAAAACAGCAATCCGTTCAGTTTCAACAATTCAAAGATACATTTCGGATACAAAAGTTATTTCTAGAGTCATGTCATGATTGTATATCAATAACACGGCTCTTTCACTTAACCGCCCCCTGAGCTTCGCATGCTGAGCCTGTCGAAGTATCGAAGGGTAAGGTTAATACGCAATATAGCATTTCGTTACCTTGACTTCGATATTTCGACAAGCTCATTTCGACTTTCCTTCGACTTACGCTTAGGGGGCGTCTCAATGCGCCGCAGCATGCGAAGCTCAGGGTGCGAATGTGACGAGAATTAGTTTCAAATGAAAGAGCCGTAGTTTTGTTGTAATGTTTTTTTTTGTCAACAAAAATAATCCTGAAATTTTTTTTTAAATTTGCGAGGTGTTAATTTATTTTAATAATTGAAATTATGCGAAGATTTACAGCAATTTTATTTGTGTTTGTTCTTGTGTTTGGATTGACAGCGAGAGCAGATGAAGGTATGTGGCTATTGTCGATGATTGGCAAGAACTACGATGATATGAAGAAACAGGGTTTCAAGTTGACTCCTGAGGACATATATAGTGTAAACCATGGTTGTATTAAGGATGCAGTCGTAGGTTTAGGTAGGGAAGGTTCTTCGTTCTGGCATTTCTGTACAGGAGAGATCGTGTCGGGAGAAGGACTTATGTTCACTAATCATCACTGTGGATATTCAATGATCCAGACACATTCTACGGTAGAACACGACTATTTAAAGGATGGATTTTGGGCATATACAAAGGAAGAAGAACTTTCGAATCCTGGCATCACTGCCGCAATCCTTGTTAAAATAGAGGATGTTACTGAAGAAATTGAAAAATCGTTTAAGAAAGATATGTCGGAAAAGGATCGCAATATTGCCTTGAAGAAGGCTTCTAAAACGATAATCGACAATGCAGTGTCAGGAACAAACTACAAGGCTCAAGTAAAGGATATGTTTGGCGGAAATCAGTATTTCTTGCTTGTATATGTTGTGTATCAGGATGTTCGCCTTGTCGGAGCTCCTCCTTCATCAATGGGTAAGTTTGGTGGTGATACCGACAATTGGATGTGGCCACGTCACACGGCAGACTTCTCGATGTTCAGAATTTATACTGCTCCCGATGGTTCTCCTGCAAAATATTCAAATAAAAATGTCCCGCTGAAACCTAAGCATTTCCTTCCTGTTAGTGCAAAAGGAATCGAAGATGGCGATTTCGCAATGGTTATGGGCTTCCCGGGAACAACTAACAGATATGTCACATCTTACGGACTTGAAGAGGTTATGCAGGTAACCAACAAGTTGCGTTACGAAATCCGTGATGTGAAGGTCAATGTTTTGCGCCAGAAGATGGCTGCCGACCAGAAGGTTAAGATACAGTATGCTTCGAAGTATGCTTCTTGCTCAAACTATTGGAAGTATTCCAACGAGCAGAACAAGGCTTTGGCTCATCTCAACACTATGGAAATCAAGAAACAGATTGAGGCCGACTTATGCAAGTGGGCAGATGGCAAGGGAGAATCTAAATATCGTAATGCTCTTAATGCTTTGCAGAAAATATACGATTCAAGAAAAGATGTAGCAGTGGCAAGAATGTATATAAACGAAGGTCTTCTAGGAAGTGAACTGCCATATTTTGCATTTGGATGCAGGTCCTTGGCTACGGCTTTTGCTTCTAAGGATGTTGCCGAGATTAATTCTGCAGTAAGCGAAATGAGAGAGCCTGCAAAGAATTTCTACAAGGACTATGACACAGAAACAGAATGTGCCTTGATGAAGGCTCTTTTCAGGAAAGCGTATAACGAATTGAATGAAAAGTATTATCCGGAATTTTTTAAGATAATACAAACAAAGTACAAGGGTGATGTCGAGAAATATGTTGATTACGCATTCTCGAAGTCAATTTTTTCAACAGAGGAAAAGTTTAATGCTTTTCTTGACAAACCATCTGGTTCGGTATTCTCAAAGGATCCTATATTGCAGATGGGAAATGATATAATTGATGTTTATAGAAATGTCTCTATATCATACAACGACTTGTCCTCTGATCTTGAACGTAACAATCGTATTTTTATCGAAGGCGTGCTCGCAATGAACGATGGAAAGAATTTCGCTCCTGATGCAAACTCAACCATAAGAATGACTTATGGAAATGTAAAGAGTTACAACCCACGTGACGGTGTATTCTACGATTATTATACAACTTTAAAGGGGGTTATGGAGAAAGAAAATCCAGAAAGTTCTGAATTTATAGTTCCTGAAAAACTAAAACAACTTTACAAAGACAAGGATTTTGGCAATTATGTGAACAAAAATGGAGAAGTTCCAACATGCTTTATTACCAACAATGACATAACAGGAGGAAATTCAGGAAGCCCAGTTATCAATGGGAATGGAGAACTCATAGGTCTTGCTTTCGATGGTAATAGTGAAGCTATGTCTGGCGACATTGACTTTGAGGAGAATCTACAAAGATGTATTTGTCTGGATGTTAGGTATGCATTGTTTATTATTGACAAGTATGCGAATGCTCAGAATCTTATAAAAGAAATGGACATTAGGCGTTAATGGATATAAATTCAATAGAAAAAAGCCGATGGGAATCCGTCGGCTTTTTCATTATGAAATTATTTCCACTTTTATCGGTACGTTTACATATCCCGAACAAGCGCAGTCCTTGGGGTAGGGCATATTGGCTATGTTGGGGTAAGAAATCAATGTTTTTCTTTGTCTGTCAAGGATTTCAAAGTTTAGGCTTATAGGAGAAGGACGAAGATGTCCTTGTGGTATTTCGAATGTAATTGTTTGATTTTCTGCTTCTTTTGGCTGTAAGTCTGCGCTTGCAGATGTTATTGTGTTTCCCATTTGGTCGGAAATAGCCATAACAATTGTCAGACCAGTGCCGGATTTGTATCTGAAGTTTGCCTTTATGCCGATGTTTGATTCAAATATTTTGCTAAAGTCTGTGGCAGAGGTTATTATGTTTACTTCCAATAAGTCAAAGTCGATTTCTGTGGAGTAGGTTTCCTTTATCTGCTTTAGCGAATCGGAAAGTATGTGCAATGGATTATTTCTGTTGTTGGTTGAGTTTTGTGCTGTATTGGAAATGCTGATTTTTCCTTTGTCGAAGGTTAAGAATCTGTCGCTGATTTTTGAAAATAGGGTTGGCGTGTGCGTAACGACAAGTATTGTTGCTTTCTGACTTTTCAAGCGTGAAATTTCACGGATAACCTTCTGTCGGAATTCTGTGTCGCCTACGCTTGTGACTTCGTCAAATAGGTAAATGTCTGCTTCAATGTTGACAATAATGGAGAAGGCAAGGCGCATATACATTCCTGACGAGTAGTACTTTACTGGTGTGTTTATGAAGTCTGGGAAGCCGAACATCTCAATAATCCTGTCAATCTTCTTTTCAATTTCCGATTTTTTTAGCCCATACATTGCGCCAGAAAGGAAAATGTTTTCGTAGCCTGAGATTTCTGGCTGGAATCCGATGCCTATTTCAAGTATTGAAGCGACTTTTCCGTCAATTTCAATTTCCCCTGATGTCGGTTGTGTGACTTCGGCAATCATTTTCAGTAGAGTGCTCTTGCCCGAACCGTTGTGTCCCGAAATGCATACGACTTCGCCCTTTTGAATGTCGAGGCTGATGTTGTCAACGGCAAAGAAACTTTCGCTTTTTGCTGGTTTGCGCAACAGGTTGCTACGTTTCTCGGCTCTGCTGTATGATTTTGAGAGGTTTCTTATTGATATGGCGGTTTCTGGTGTCATTTACAGAAGGTCTGAAATTCGTTTTTCGTATTTCTTGAAGATAAAGAATGCTGATATTGCTAAGCAGATGGTTAATGCAATGCCAATCAGGTATTTGCAGTCGGGAAGCGGTGCTCCGAGCAGAGACCATCGTGAGTATTCAATGATTCCTGCAACTGGATTTATGTATAGTATGAACTTGAAATTTTCGGGAATAATGGTTTCTGGGTAAAATACTGGCGTTATGAAAATCAGGAAGTTAGTAAGTTGAGCGGAAATGCGTGCAGTATCCATCGAAAATAGCGAAACAAAACTTATGCAAAGTCCAATTGTTGTTACGCATATTATTATCAGTATGAAAATCAGTGGAAAAGCGAGCCAATTTAATGTAAAAGATTGCCCGAAGCAGATGAAAAGTATGATGAAAAGCGCAAAACCAATAGCAAAGTCAACCAATCCGACGAGTATTTTCGACAGCGGAATGCATATTCTCGGGAAGTAAAGTTTTTCAATAAGGTTCTGGTTTAGAATGAAACAGTTACTGCAGTAACCTGTTATTGCAGAGAAGTAGTGCCAGATGAAGATTCCGGGAAGCACGAAAACGGGGTAGGGGATTTCGCCAGTATTGATGCCGATTGCAACACCGAACACTATCCAATATACTGCAAGTCCAATTAGCGACTGTATGATATTCAAGAAGATACCAGTGATATTCATCGACGACTGGTTCTTGATTTCACCTTTGGCGAGGGCTATGGCGAGATGTCTTGCCGACCAGATAGACTTTAGGTAGTCAAGCGTTCCAATGTGTCCGTCGGGTGAAATAATTTTTGACATTACTGTTCTTGGCTTTGGTTAGATCCTTTGAAAAGTCTTGTGGCAAAGTCTCTTACGTCGGCAACAGGAATTATTGTCGATTTCTGGTTCTTGACTTCCGATTTCTGTGATGCAGATATGAAAATTGTCGAGAAACCGAGCCTTGATGCTTCTGCCACACGCTTTTCGATGAACGAAACAGGTTTGATTTGTCCCGAAAGTCCTACTTCGCCGATGAAGCAGTGGTTGTCGGGAATGGCCTTGTCAATGTAGGACGAAATTACCGCTGCTATAACCGAAACATCGACGGCGGTGTCGTTGATTTTCAGACCACCAGCAATATTCAGGAAGACATCCTTTGCATTAAGTTTCAAACCTAAACGTTTTTCGATTACAGCAAGTAGCATCATGAAGCGGCGGTTGTCGAATCCTGTTGACGAGCGTTGCGGCGTGCCATATACGGAGTTGCCGACAAGTGCTTGAATCTCAATCATAAGCGAGCGCGAACCTTCATTTACGGTTCCGAATGCTATTCCGCTTAGGTTACTGTTGTCGCCTGAAAGGAGTATTTTTCCCGGGTCGATAACTTCCTTCAGTCCGTAGTTCATCATCTCGAAAACGCCAATTTCGTAGGTTGAGCCGAAACGGTTTTTCTTTGGGCGGAGCAGACGGTAGAAATGGTTGTTGTCGCCTTCAAATTGTACTACAACGTCAACGATATGTTCGAGTGACATAGGTCCGGCAATGTCTCCGTCCTTGTTGATGTGCCCTATTATTATTATAGGTACACCAGATTGTTTTGCGTATTCCTGTAGTTTTTGTGCGCAGAGTCTGATTTGTGAAACTGTTCCTGGCGATGAAGTTATGTCGGTAGATGCGGTTGTCTGTATAGAGTCAATGACAACTATTTCGGGTTCGGTAGCCTTGATTGTAGCAATAATCTTGTCGATGTTTATTTCGGTGTAAATTAAGCACTGAGGATTGTTTATGCCGATTCGGTCGGCACGGAGTTTTATTTGGGTATCGCTTTCCTCGCCCGAAATGTAAAGGACTTTCTTGTTGATGTTGAGTGCCGACTGTAGTATTAGCGTTGACTTTCCGATTCCAGGTTCTCCACCGAGCAGTACAAGTGAGCCGGGGACAAGTCCGCCACCGAGCACACGGTTGAATTCTGTGTATGGCATATCGATTCTGTGGAGTTCCTTCTGCTTTATGTCGTATATTGGAACAGGAGTGCCAGCAATGGCTTCTGAATATGCCTTTTGGCTTTTCTCCTCTTTGTCTTCAACCTCTTCGATGAAAGAGTTCCAACTGTCGCAGTTCGGGCATTTGCCTACCCATTTGGGCGAAACGAACCCGCAGTTCTGGCAGACGAATATAGTTTTGTTTTTTGCCATAAGTCCCTTCTAAAAAAACATAACGACTGTTGGAGAGCAGTCGTTATGTTAAAATGAGTTTTATGATTGCTTAATTCTTTCTTTTCAGTTCCATTCGATAGAATGCACCACCTCTTGTTGGATCGTCTTCGAATTCTATCCTTGTGGCTATGATAACGTCATTCTTTACTTTGTCAACACGATAAATGCCGTCTAACTTGTCTACGCCTGGCAACATTTTGCTACCTCTAAAAATTATGCGTTTCTTTGCACCCTTCTGAATAACTTCGTATGTACAACTATCGACTTTCATTCCTGATGATGTATTTAAAATTCTCACAGCATTAGAGTCCCCATCAAATGTAATTTGCATTGTGCCTTCAGGCGATGTGTTGAAAGTCATTACGTTCCATGTGCCAACAAGTTCGTTAGCAACTTTCTTGCAGCTAGGCATAAGCACTAACGTTAGTCCTATCAAAAGTATAAACAATGATATCTTATTCTTCATCTGTCTTTTGCTTAAAAATTTGGTTGCAAATATAATACATTTTTTTCAATCACAATCTTTTTATTATAGATGATGATGAAAAGTTTTTAACAAGCGGAATAGTAATAACTTTGCCTCCGTATGAACTTACAAAATCAGCACCGACAATCGTCTCGAAAGTGTAGTCTCCGCCTTTGACAAGGAAATCTGGACTTATGTTTTTTATGAGATTTTCCGGTGTGTCTTCTTCAAAAATGACAATTGCGTCGATAAAACTTAATGCAGCGAGCAATGTTGCACGTTCTTTCTGTCCGTTTATCGGGCGTGTTTTACCTTTCAGCCGTCTTACCGATGCGTCGGAGTTCAAGCCGACAATCAACTTATCGCCAAGTTCTTTTGCTTCGGCAAGATAGCATACGTGACCATAGTGGAGTACATCGAAGCAGCCGTTTGTAAACACGACCTTCTGGCCGTCGGCCTTCCAGTTGGAAACTAACTCGGCGGCATCTGGCAAACTGACAATCTTCGATTCTATTTGCGACAGAATTGTCATTTATACAATCTTGTTGGTTCTTGTGTCGGGAAAAACGAACGACGGCTTGAATTTCTTGGCTTCCTCGAAATCCATTGATGCGTATGATATTATAATGACGATGTCGCCGACCTGTGCCTTGCGTGCTGCTGGACCGTTGAGGCAAATGACACCAGTTCCGCGTTCACCCTTAATGACGTATGTCTCAAGGCGTTCGCCGTTGTTTACGTTGACAACTTGAACTTTCTCGTTCTCGATGATATTTGCAGCATCCATCAAGTCCTCGTCTATGGTTATGCTTCCAACATACTGAAGGTTAGCCTCGGTGACGGTGACCTTGTGAATTTTCGATTTTACTACTTCTATGTTCATTTCAGATGTCGTAAAAAAACGGGTGCAAATTTAAGCAAAACTTATTTAACAATGCAATTAATATTGTCAATTAATCTGATGTTTCCACACCAAACCGCAATACAGAGCCTTGTCTCGATTTTTTTATCGAATTTGCTTAAAAGTTCAAGTGTTTCGGAATTGCAGAATGCTGCATATTCCATCTTCATAAATTTTATGCTGTCAATCTTGTTTTTCAGCGTTTCGATGAGTGTGCTAGGAGTCTGACTTTCTGGAATTTCCGCACAGGTTTCGGTTATAATCTTGTAGATTTGCGGTGCGACTTCCAGTTGTTCGGGAGTCAGAAGTCTGTTGCGCGAACTTTTTGCCAGACCGCTTTCTTCGCGGACGATGGGGCAGGGGACTATTGTCAGAGGCAGATTTTTCTGCTTTACCATTAGTTTTATTATTGCAACCTGCTGGAAATCCTTTTCACCGAAATATGAGAAGTCGGGCTTTACGAGGTCGAAAAGTCTGTAAACAATGTCAACAACACCTTGAAAATGACCGGGGCGGAATTCCCCTTCGTACATTCTGTCGAGTCCGTGGAAGTCCATCTTGCAACCGTCGTAACCATTGTAGATGTCCTCGGCGGTTGGCAGGTAGAGGATGTCGCACTTTACACTTTCGAGCAGAGCAATGTCGGTGTCGGTGGTTATCGGGTAGTTCTTGTAGTCGTTGGGGTCGTTGAATTGGCGCGGGTTAACGAATACCGAAACCACAGTGCAATCGTTTTCAGCAACGCTGCGACGTATAAGTGAAGCGTGTCCCTCGTGCAGTGCACCCATTGTCGGAACAAATCCTAATCTCTTGCCTTTGAATGAGTTGTCGTTTCTCAAGGCGGTAAGTTCATCAACAGTTCTAACTATTTTCATCTCAATGAAATTTATTGTCGCGAAATTATAATTAACATTTTATATGGCAAGGGAAAAAAGAATGTTTTCTAGCTTAACTACACTAAATGTCAATAAGACAACTCACCACCAATGCATGGAAAGATTCTTCGTTGATTGCTAGACCATCGTGGATTTTTTCTTCGGTTTGCTACTCATCCTATGGTTCTCGTTTATAAAAAAGATTCTTTCGGAGTTATAGAGTTGCAAACACTTGGTTGGCTGCTCTTTTCTGTGTGATACCATTTAATTAAAATAGGTCAATTTCATAGTCTGCTTTTCTACATTTTAACACCTCAATGTTGGCACAAAAGTTGAAAAGCTTGCTTTCCAATATGTATTTTGTTTCGGAAAATATTATTTTTGCACCGTAAATTTCATTGCAATGAAGAAGTTATATTTGCTTATCGTGCTTCTAATCAGCAATATTGCGTTGTTTTCGCAAAGCGTCGAGGATGACGGATATGTGATTGGTTTTGCACCATCCGACAGTGTGTATATGGATTTCAAGGTCGAAAGGACCGAGTTTAACAACTGGCACAAGATTGGAACAATACTGAACGAACTTTATGGCTTGGAACCTAAAGAACTTAGTGAAGCAACAGTTATTTGTGACAAGAAATTCAAGGTTTACGAAGGCTGGAAGAACGTTTCGGAAATAGACCTCGCCAATCCGCAGAGTACAATTGCTGATGGAAAGGACAAGTACATTGTGCAAGTCAAGTATCGTAAAGGTGGTAGCGAGGACTTTGCCGACCAGTCGTCAACCACAACGGCTAACGTGATTATTATCAATGTTGGTACTAAGGTTGATGGTGTAGGAGAGAAAATTGCTACGTTTTGCTATCCATCGTCGAAATACGAGTTTGAGGTTGCCGGCGACCTTTCTGCAGAGCGCACATACAACCTTCCGCTCCACGAATATCCTATTTTTGTAAACACCTACGGAATTCCGAGAGGCTTCGATGCTGCAAAGAACCTTCATCAGCTTGATGTTCACTGGGATGCTCTTTATATGAATAAGGCAATCTTTGAATATTTTCAGAAAAAGGGCGCAATGATTACACCGCAGGAAAAGTCGATGATGACAAAGGCTGCTTATAATGCCGGACGTTGCTATTGCATTATGGGAATATACCACAGGGCTTTGCAGTACCTTGCTTTTGTTTCGCGCAATTCGTCAGGCGAGAAATATGCTATGACAAGCAATATGAAATTTGCCGAATGTCTTGATAAATTGAATCTGGACAATTCGGATGTGTACGACAAGATGATTCTTGCTTATCAGAACGACCAGAAGATGGCAGCAAGGGACATTGATATGGTGATAAAGGCATATATAGCCCGTGGCGAAATTTATGCTGCTCAGAAGAAGGTCGATAAGGCTAAGGAATGCTACCAGAAGGCAACTTCTATTGACACGGCAAAGAGATACACAGCCAAGATTTCAGAGTGCATAGACAAGTTGAACAAAATGTCGAACTAAAAAATGCTAACAATGAAGAAGTTATATATAATTTTCTGTTTTTCGCTAGTCTGCGCTTTTGCAAGTGCGCAGAAATATGATGCAGTTGACAAGTACTGGCTTCCACAGGAATGTTCGTTCAATATGCAGGACGCTTCGTTGCGCTTTGCCGCAAATGCTTCAAAGAATGTTACGCTTGGAGAGGTATTGGATGTTTTGTTCAAGGGAAAAAATCTGGAATTGAGCAAGATGTCGTTGCTTAGCCAGTCGAAGGTAACAACAATAGATGTTGCCGATGACATACGCAAGTTCGACATACTTTCGCCAGTGAAAGTGGTGTCGGGCGGTGATATCCGATTTGATATTGCAGACTATATGATATCAATAGAAGGTAGTGTCAACGGAAAGCCTTTTGGAAACATCATATTTTATGTATGTAATGCCTCGGGTGCAGCAGGAAAATCCATGTACCGCAACGTGACAGTAATGTCCGATATGTTTGTAAATGTCTATTCCACAAAGAACTTTCTTGTTGCCTACGACTATCAGGATAGGGCAGAGGCTGTGAAGAAATTCAACGAGATTTGTGCGCCTATACTTTCCAAGCAGAACGAATCTACCGAAGGTTTCAGCGAGTCTGATTTTGCAATTCTTGAAAACCGCAATGTTAGTTTGCTTTATAGCCAGGGACAGAACTATACCGAGTTCGACCAGAACCGCGACGCAATCGCTGCCTTTGGCGGAGCGTACAGACGTTTGGTTGCAGAACTCAAGCAGAAAGGCTACAACGATGTCGAAAAGAAGCGTTTTTCGATGATTCTCGCATCCGAGATTGCAAAGAACTACATAAAGATTGGAAAGCCAGAGCAGGCATACCAGTATATGTATCACGCACATAATATGGGACGCGAACTCAACGAGTACAAGTATGCACTCGACTATGTGAAGTCGCTGAACAGTTATGAAAAAGGTGTTTATGCCTCAAAATTGGCTGCCGAAATGAAGTCTAAGGGCTTGGATGTAAGCGATGCAAACACCTACAAGGCAATAAATGCTATAAAATAAATTACGATTTTAGATTTGTTTTGAAGATTATATGAGATTCAAATGATGAGTCCATTTTTTAGGTTCGCTAAAGATATCATACGTCATTTTGTAAGATAGAGCGAACCGTCAGTAATGTGTCGTATGGATCTGTCTATACGGAGTTCTTTTTCGAAGCTAATAGGATAATCTCTTTTCTTATAACCAATTATATGATTGAGTACATCGAGTTGTGCTACACATTCGAACATCGCAACAATATACGTTTCTTATCGCATGTACATTGTCTTGCAGGTGTTTTTGTGTCTCATCAGAGCAACCTTATTTTCCCTTTGAAGTTCAAATATTCTGATTTATTGTTGTCCGCTAAAAAAGTAAAAGTCATCCGCAAAGCAGAGTGAACCGACTAAGGAACGTGTCGTGTGAACTCACTTATGCGGAATCTCCTTGAATAATAATATTATAGGAGATTACGGATAGCAGTCTTCACAACGCTCACCGTTCCGTATCGCGTGTTACGACTAGCTTCCGAAATGACGAGCCTCTTTATTATTGTCACCGCCTAAATGGTTGATAATGTTGTGATAAAATGTATTGCCCAATTTTTTAGCGGACAACATTAATTCTGATTCAGTCGGAATCATTAGTTCTCGCAGCAAAGCAAGTATTGACAAGAAAAGAAACTTTTCTATTTGATATTAGCTATATACAAAAAAGACCGTCCGAGGACGGTCTTTTTTGTAAATAGTCTTCCAATTAGAATCTACGTACAAGGACATAATTCAACACTGTCCCCTTTGGTGTCACTTGACGATTATATGACATACTGGTGTCGTATGAAACAATATAGGCGATTGCATTTCCAGCATCCTGCTCATCTGATGTCCAGAAGCCAGAATCGGAATAAAACATTTGGTCATTACCAGCAAAGTCTATAAGAGTCTGCATTTCAACACTTGTCGGCAAATACCAGTCAGTTTTTCCGCCTTGTGAGGACTGATAGCATTTCAGTGCAGCATAATCATCGGAGAATCCGATTCCGTTGTGATAACTTACAATAGCTTCGGTATTTGTTCTACCAGAAACATTAATGGAACTTGGAGCATCGGTATATATTGCTATGCCAGCAGTAGAACCCCAGATTGCAGAGTCTCCCATCTCTGTTTCCTGAACCATACCTGACAGCATATAATATTCAAGAGCAAAACCATTAGCATCGTCAGCATAGAATATAGTACCGCCACCAGGACCTGTATTGCCTACATCAAGAGTGGTTGCGGTCTGCGATTCTGTCTCTACATATTCTGAAACGACCTTTATATATGCCCAATAATTATAGGTGGTACCCTTCTGCAGATTGTTAATGACAAACTCTTCAATGCCGCTCGACGAAGAATACTTTCTTACAGTATCGTATGTTTGTGTGTTATCGCCAACTCTAGTATAAACGATGCCACATTCGCAATCAGACCTTCCGTTTGCATTAACATAACACGAAATTGTCATAGAATGAGTTGTAAGTTCGCTCAAGTTATCCTGAGACAATGTTACACTAGGTATGTTTGCGGGTTCAATAGAAACAGCGGACGAAAGCTCACCATAAACCTCGTATCCTGTCGTAGTCACTGCGTATGCCGCATAGTACATAGTCTTGTTGACTATAGGCAGGTTGACTCTTGCTGCAAACCTTCCGGACATCATAGTTGCCGTAGCACTATTTTCGAGGTCGAATATGCTTGATGGAGCATTGTCTCTATCGTAGAATCCATAAACGAATCCTATTTCGGAGAAATCATATCCAGCATCACTAATAATGTTACCTTGCAAATCAACGTATGTACCAGTCAATGTCTCATTAATCTGCTCAGACTGGATTCTAATGTTTTCGGGATTCTGCGGTACTGCAAACATTCTGACAGCTCCGTAATATGGTTGTTCGCGGAAAGTGGCGTATGCACAGAAAACATAGGATTCTCCTTGTTGCAAGCCTGTAACATTTGCAGAGAAGGCAATTATATTATCATTCGATGAAACTTCAGAAGCAGGGAACACGAACGAATTGTTACGATAGTAATCAATATTTGATGAATTTGCTACATAATTGGTGTATGTGTCAAATATGAATCCCATTTCTGTTACACTATCTGATACATTACCGTCAAGCAGAACGACACGACCTGCAACATCTACACTTTCTATTGTCACATTGTCTGCTTCGTTGGTAACAACACTTATGTCATGTGCAATATTGTTGTTGGTAGAAAACTCAACCACGTGGCTGTAGCAATAGTTAATTGACGAATCAGAATCGGATATAGCAAAAGCTCTCATACAGTAGGGTGTATTGGGTTCAAGACCTCTCAAGACCACTGAATACTTTGTTATTGCTACATCATTACCTTCATTTTCATGACTGGAAAAATAATACTCGATAATCCATTCATTATTACTAGTTTCGTTGTCAAACGTAAAGTTGTCTGCGGATTGGTAGGTGTCATATACCGATTTTTTTACAAGCATAACACCTGCTTCACGTATTGGTGTCCTGCCCGCATTTTCAAGTATTTCACCGTATGCAACGACATAGTTGCCATAAATCTCGTCTTCGTGAGGTTGATATATGGCGACTCTGGAAGTACCGGCTCTTAATACTATTTCTACAGAAAGCATATCCATTCCTTCGGAATACATCATAGGGACAGATTCACCAGAAACAAGATATCCATCCACCTCAGCTTCAATTACAACGCGGAATTCAACATCCTTTCTAACATATATCTTGTCTCCTTCTGAGATTTCATTGGTATAGAAGCCACTATTGTTTGGGTCAGAAAACATACAGTTGTATATAATCTCATCGTCACCATATATAATCTTTACCTTACCATAAAATGACTCTATAGCCCCCTTGTTCTGCGTTTTGTAACCTTTTTTTAGTTCAATCTTCAAAAAGCCTACATGCCCCATATCCAGCACGTCTTTCTGACAGCCGACAAGGACAAACATCGCCATAAGTATGGCTGATATAAACAAAATTCCTTTTTTCATAGTTTAGAATATTTTCTTTGACAACTTGATGTAGAAATTAAATTTTTGGCTATCTCTAATGTTTTGGTTGTCAGTCTTTACATATACTGGCTGGGCAAATACGCACATAAGGTCAATGCCCCAGTACGAGAATGCAATTGCTGCTCTGACATCAATAGAAGTATAATCTTGGTTAGACTTTGTTGTCGGAAAATCGTTTACTTCATCTGTCCATGAATAAGTGTGTTTGTGTGCTATTGTTCCTGCCGAACTGTTCATTACTGCGAACCCTGCATGCAACGACATCCAGTTTAACACTGGATAATCAAATGAGGTGTTGCATGATAGGAAATTTCCGTTTGAAGTAATGTAGTTGATCCTTTCTTCTCCAGTTTGCAGTTTGTTGTCTTCATCGTAATAGGGGACAGACATTGCAAGGTCACGCTTGCACTTTCCGCTTAGGCGGTAAGAAATGTTGTTGTAAATTCTAAAGTAGGCGTGACGATACTGGAATGTATTGGAGAATATATAGTCGAAGCTACCTGTACCCATCGGAACAATATATCCCTTTACCGTACGATTTTTGTTTCCTGTCGGGAACGATGTGGTAAAAGATATACAATCAAAAATTTTCGGATACTGGAACTTATACGACAACTCGGCACTGATGTCACCAAGTCCGCCGTATGCTGCTACATAACCATGCGAATACTTAGCTTTCTTCTGGATGTAGAAAGGAATTGCAACTGTGAAACTGACCCCCTTATAGCCAATTGATAGAGGCACATTCAAATACTTACTCATAGAACTAAAACCAACTTCTGCCGAAATCCCATACTGGAAATCTTTTTCCGACGGAGTGAAATTGTTGTCCGTTTCCGCGGCACCGGGAACATTGATGCCATTTCCATTGACCAACGGGTCGTCAAAATTCGTAGGATTGTCCTGTAGAGTTTCTACGTTTTCTGGATAAACAACCAACCCTCCGATATTTTGTGCGGATGTAACAAAAACTGAGGTACAGCCAATTACAAGGCTTGCCACCATAATTCTGATTGAATTGCTAATATAATCTCTCATACTCCTATAGTATATATATAATACTGCAAAAATAATAAAAAAAAATGATTGCCTACTTTTTTGTTAAAAAAAATGAAAATATTTTTGATGAGTGATTTGTTGAAAACAAATTAATGTAACATTTCACAATACTATATCACAGAGACTTTTTTTTGACTTTCGTCCAAAAGTGGTCTAAAAATATATGATTTGGACAAATGTCGAGTGGACTTTCATCCAAAAGTGTTGTGTTGCATCTACCTTTCCCGCCTTTCAATCACCTTATCCAACTTGTACCTATCGCCAGTTGAAGTGCCAATGGCATCAATGAACTGCTGGTCGTAGCCTTGAGTGTCGTAGCCCCAGCGAAGGAAGTCGCCATTTTCGTCGGTACGGCGGATAATCTGGTCGTTGTATTTTACAATCAAATACTTGGCAAGTTTGTCCCAACGCTTCATCATACGGTCGGTGTATTCTATGCTCTTGCCGTTGAGGTAACTGCGACGGTCGGCAGGCATCATGCTCCTTATGGCAAGCAAAACACTGTCCTGGTCGGCAAAGTAGTAATCCTCAAGTTCCTTCTGAGCCTTGCGCAAGTCGCCAATCATCATCGAGTAGCGCGGATACACCATGTTTGCCACCCAGTTGTTCATCCAGAATGCCGACTCGAACGAAAATTCGTTGCGCGGATTGTTCTCCTGACGGAAAGCATCTGGAACCTGCGTAATACAGCAATACAGAGGTACATACGCCACCATATTAGCATCATCGCAGTTGAACCAAGTTACACCGCCAACATCATCGGGCAACCACGAGCGCATCTGGCTGGTCATTGTGAAACCCGACTGCTGAGTTGCAATGGGACGCTCGCGGAAATATGCGACGCTGTCCTTGTCCTTGAAGTGCATCGGCAGAGGACGAATAGGCATTCCCCACGGACCAGCAGTAATGTCGGCGGTCATATCGAGCGGAGTGCCTTCAAAATGGTCGCGCATGTCGTTTTGCAAGTCACGAAGCGAAAGCGGTGTATCAGGCTTTATCCACAGCGGAAGATGGTCGCAGACATCGAAGTCGCCGTTTATGTATGGCAGGTACTTGTCCATTTCGGCCTTGCTGTAGTGATGGCGGAAGAAACTCCACACGCGGGCATCGGCATAGCGCACATTCTCGAAGTCGATTGGACAATAGGCATCGCGAAACGAAAAGTCGGCATCGTTGCCACTGAAAAAGCCAAGTTCACGCGCCAGCGAGATTACATCGTAGGCGTAAACACATTCCACTTCGGGACGGTTGATATTCTGCAAGTTCTTGCTGCTGATGCTCTTGTAAGACTTTTTCTGTTCCAGCGGGAACTGCCTGATACGGCTGAGGTTGGCGTGTGCGCAAATGCAGTCGTCGGGAATTCGCAGAGCCACCCACACGGCACCCTTGCGATTAGGACCTTTGCCAATTATCTCCATAATCCACGCCTCGTTGGGGTCGCAGACGGTGATAGTCTCACCGCTGCTGTTGTAACCGTACTCTTCAACGAGTTGCGCCATACAGCGAATAGCCTCGCGAGCTGTGGATGAGCGTTGCAGAGCAAGTCGCATAAGGCTGAAATAGTCGAGCAGCCCATCCTTGTTGACAAGTTCAAGGCGTCCATCGAAAGTGGTTTCCACTATGGTGACTTGCTTTTCGTTCATCAGTCCCACCACATTGTAGGTATATTCCACCTGCTTCACATATTGTCCCTCGTGCGGCGGTCCCCAGCCGTGAATGGCGATGAGTTCGTCCTTGTCGTGCCGTCCGGCAGGGCTGTAAAACAGCGAACCCGAGAATCCAAATCCATCGCAGTTGTAGGTACACATTACACTGCCATCGGTAGATGCTTTCTTGCCTACAATGAGGTTGGTGCAGGCGAGGATTGGCTCGGTTACGAGAGCGAAAAGGATAAAAATTACAAATATTCGTTTCATAAAAATCTATTTATTCCTTATTGATACACAATTAATTGCACATACAAATTATATAAAAAATATCATTCACCCATCATATCCTTCATCTCTACTTCCGGATGATGGTATTGCCTTTCCTTGAATGTCGGCTTACCACCAAGTTCTACTGCCTGATGCGGGCAGAAATGCACGCAGGCAAGGCAGGACTCGCACTTGTTGCCGCAGTGTGCATGGTTTTCGGTCAGCGAGATGTTTCCAACGGGGCACACTTTTGCACAAATTCCACATCCAACACATTTTTCGGCATTGACTTTTGGTCGCAAAGCCTTGAAAATGGCATTGTCGAACACCCTTAACGTCTGCACGGCTGCCAATGGGTCGGGCGAACCCCAGTGGTGGACGTTCACATTTGCAGCAATGTCGTTCTTTATCTGCTCCAGGCGTGATGCATACTTCTGGAATTTCCATAGTTGGTCGTTGGGATTGCGACCGAAACCAAGTGCGCTATTGTCGGGAACGCGGATCTTGTTGCAGTAGTTGAGCCGAATGCCTTTCTTCTTCAATACTTTTTTGACAGTCCAGATGCTGTTGCCAGTAAGTGCGCCACAGGGTATTACGATGAAATAGTATGCCTCCATAGGCAAAGCCAGTTGTGCGACAAGTTTCGGAACAATTTTCGGTGAGTCGCCGTTGTAGCAGGGATATACAAAACCTATGCGTTTTTCGTCCGACAAGTCGGCACCGATAGCTTCGCGCAAGGGCGTCACTTGCTCGCCAGCGCGTTCGGCAATTAGTCTTGCTATTGCTAGGCTGTTGCCTGTTCCTGAGAAGTAGAGAATCATTTGTGGTAAAATTTGTAGGGCAAAGATAAATTAATTTACGATTGCTTGCGCGAACTAAAGTTTTACGAAGTACAATTTTTGATTAAGAGTTAAAAATGAGGCACGCATAATTTTCAAGAAGGGGAGGGGAAAGAAATTATAGGATTGTGTGTTGCTGATTTGTGCAAGCACCTAAGCCAATCAACAAAAAACTATGCGATAGCACGGCGGTAACTGCATTTTTTTACCACTTACCGCCATCGTATCGGGTAGTTTTATTTCCCGTCTAATACAAGATTTGTGAATTAAACGCTTGATATAAAGTAAATTACCTCGCAATATATAGAATGAGGCTGTCCAAAAAGCAAAATTAATCCTCAGAGGTTTCAATATTTGCGGACATTTTCCATTAGGTTATCCGAATAAAGAAACGACAAAAAGGACTTTTGGGACAGCCTCTACAGAATTATTAATTGTACATTATTCCACAAACCTTACCCCTTCCAAAACTTCGTGCAAGTCGGGATTCGTAGGGTCGGTAATATTGTCGGTAGCAACGCGGACTACATATTTCTTTTGTGTGTTGTAGATGTAGCAGCACATCTTGAAATAGTCGTTGTCGTCGGTGAACACCTTCCAAGTGTAATCACCGATTACAATGTCGTCGTGACGGGTTTCTGGAGGATACTTGGAAATGGTTTCCTCGAGGCTTGGAGAATCCCAGTGTTTAACTTCAAACTCGATTTTTGTTCCTTTTTTTCTAATTCCAGAATTAGAATAGGCAATATCGACTTCCCATTTTTCGGTTGGCAAAGTGATTTGATAATCGGAATAGTGATAGTAAGTCTCAGGTTCGGCCTCTACAGTCTGTTCCTGGTTTCCCTGTTCTACATTACTTTCTGCTTCTTCTGTTGCAACTGTTGTTTCTACAGTTTTTCCATTGCAACTTGCCGACATTCCTGCAAAAGAAACTACGGCTATAATCAACAACAAATTCTTCATATTCAATAATTTAAAGATTTAACAATTTAAAATGTTTTTAGGTTGGGCGAACAGGCTTGCAGGCTAACAGTCAAAGCGGTATTGCAGCCTTGCAGTTCCGCTGTTTGGCTGTTCGCTGTTTAGCCAATTTTATTTTTCGCATACCGGACGAATCGGCAGACCGTCTGCGCGAGTGCCATAGTCGACTCCATAATAATTTGCATGGAATATTATGTAACCAGCTCGGAAAGCACCATCTACGTCAATTGAATTTGCCCAATACTCGCCGCTACCATAAGCGCCTTCACTGAAAAGGATTTTTCCGCGATAATAGCCAGCGGCTGGAAGGAAGATGCTTTGTCCGTTTGGTCCTTTAACCTCGTAACCACCTTCGGGCTTCCATGTCCAAGTGCACTTTGTTTTCAATTCTTTTAATTCCGCTATCGTCGGCATACGCCAACCATTGCCCCAGTTGGCAGCAGCTGCATCGTCCGACTGTTCCAAACTTGTCAACTTATCAGATTCACCAGCCGTATATTTGGTCAAATTTGTACCATTATAATACTTATAGCTGTCTTCAGTATAATTGTCCTTTACTGTTGTTTCTCCCCAAGCGAAGTAGTCACCATACTCTTCCGGAGATTTAGCTCCTACATTGCAGGTTGCCCATCGTACCGATAAGCCGAGGTCAACCCAGTCGTGACCGCCAAGATTCCCTGTAGGCATATCCGCTGCCATATCTTCATTATCTACGCTATAGCATGCCAACATTCCGACAACAGAAACGACAGCCAAGACGACCGCGATTATTAAATAAAACTTTTTCATTTTAAATAGTGTTTAGGATTAAAGGCAAGAAGGCTAACAGCCAAGCAGTTTGCTGTTCCGCTGTTAGGCTGTTCGCAGTTTGTCTGTATTGCTGTCAGCCTTCATGTCACTCCGCTACTTGCGAGCTTCGCGATCATATACCATATTGTGACCTGGATAATTGAATCTCAGTTTGTCATCATTGATAAATGTGTAAGCGTATCTTTTTACTGATTTGTCGGCAACATTGGTGAAAAATATTGAATCAGCAGTTGTCTCGTAAGTGAAATCATAGCTGTCTTCATTTTTTGACGAGATGAATTTTCCAGACATATCGTCGTTGAACTGATAAGTGGTTATTTCACCAAAGAAATTAAGTGTCCACTGTCCCTTTACAAATGGAGAATTTGATTCTGATTCTTCGGTTTTTGCACCGTTGTTGCACGAATAGAGCATTACCAATGCGAATGCTACTGTTGCCAATAATACTAAACTTTTTTTCATGTCTATAAAATTTAAAATTAATAATTCTGTTGTATTGGGGCGAACAGGCTCAAAGGCTAACAGCCAAGCAGTCCAGCAGTCCAGCAGGCTAACAGACTAACAGACTAACAGTCTTGCTGTCTTTCTGTTCGCAGTTTGGCTGTTCGCTGCTTAGCCCCATTTCATTATTTTGCGACAACTGGACGAATAGTGAGTCCATCATTGCGATACAAATTGCTAATTTCTCGATAATTCGAAGATGACTCCATCGTGAAAATCAAAATCTTTGCCATATACAAGTTTTGTTCTAGAGAAAGAGAACGCGTCCAATAATAACCGTAGGTAATTTTTGAGGGATCACCTGAGATAAGGTCACTTTCTTTAAAATATCCAGCGGCTGGAAGGAAAATAGTTTTTCCGTTTGTTCCTTTAACTTCATAACCATTCGCTTTCTTAGTCCAAGTACATTTGTCAAGCAATTCTTTAAACTCTTCTTCTGTAGGAATACGCCAATCCTTACCCCAGTTTGCAGATGCAGCATCATCAGTTTCTTCCAAGATTTCCAGTTTATCATCATATGTATATTTGGTCAAACCAGCATCAAAATACCGATATGTTTCCCTATTGAAAATCTCTTTTGTCTTTGTTTCACCCCAAGCAAAATAATTGCCGTATTCTTCCGGTTTGCTTGCTCCTACATTGCAAGTCGCCCACTTAGTACCGCTTGGCAAACCCAAATCAACCCAGTCGTGACCTGCAAGACTACCAGTTGTTGGCTCTTCGACAACGGCATTAGTGTTCTCTTCTTCATTTGTGGCTTCGGCAGTCTTGCCATTGCCATTACAACTTGCCAACATTCCTGCTACAGAAACAATGGCGAAAAACAACAATAATTTTTTCATATTCAATAATTTTAAAATTTAACGTTCAATGTTCAAAAGTTCAATGTTCAAAAATTCAATGTTTAATGTTTTGGGCGAAAAGGCTTTGATGTCTGACTGTCCGACAGGCTTGCTGTCTTGCAGCCTCATTGTCTTGCTGGCTTGCAGGCTTGCAGACAGACAGGTCTTCCGTTAGACAGGTCTTCTGTTAGCCTGCTAGCCTTTTAGCCCCTCTTCACATTATTTGCGTACCCAGTCGGTAACTTCGTGCCATTCACTATTTGTACGCTCAATGCCACTCTCGTAACCCGAATTCTTTATATAGGTACTAAATGCTACCATATTGCGACCATCTGCTAGTTCATATACAACCCAATAACTTATCCTCTTTTTCCAAGTCGTACCTTCATATCTTGTTCCAGATGTATGTTCGTGCTTTGTCTCTTTCCATTCGCTGGTAAGACCTACGGCAGCAACCTTGCAATTCTTGAGTTCAGGGTGCTTTTCCCTATCGTATCCTGCATACGGACGCGAAGATTCGTATTCCATAATTTCGCTTTCGGCACCTGCATTCTTCAACATTATCTTGTCTTCCAACATCGCAACCGTATATTTTAGTTCCGGGTCATAGTGGTCGTGCCTAATTGTGTATGTTCTCCGGTCGAGCAAAAGTACACCATACACATATCCGACAAGCAATAAGGACGGATTTCCTGTATATTTGCCATCTGCATTACTTTGATTGTTGGAACCGAGAACTTTTACACTTGTATCAAAGAATTTTATTGAACCAGGTTCGCTGAGATTAACAACCTTTAAACTTCTACCATCCGAAAATTTCTGCATAACATAGTGTGCAGTACCAAAAGCACCCTCGTCCTTTGTTACAAAATTAAGTGTTCCAATATGCGGAGATATGATAGTTCCGTCTTCGCTGATAGAGCCCTTATCTTCGCCACGGTTGTTTGTAAACTTACCAGTACTTGGGTCTAACTTAATGACATCGCCTTTCTTATTGCCAGCCATTTCGTCTAGCATTGTAATCTCAAGGGTTGCTGGATTCCATGTACAAACAGGCACTTCACCATTCTTACCCAACGAAAATGTTGCTGGTTTTGCCTTCGCATCTGCCTTAGGCACTTCACAAGCCTTGCCTTGCTTTGCCTCATTAGCCTTGTTCTTTACCGCCTTAGCCAATCCGCCCAACAACTGAGCATCTGCATTATAACTTACACCAAACATAATGGTCAGCAATGCAACCACCTTGAGAAATGTATTAATTCTTGCCATAATAATACTATTTAAAAGTTATTAATCAATTTATTACTATTTGCGTACCCAGTCGGTAATTTCGTGGATTCCATTGTTTGCTCGTTCGATTCCACTTTCATAACCAGATTTTTTAATATAAGTGCTTAATGCCACCATATTACGACCATCGGCTAACTCATATACAACCCAATAACTTATCCTCTTTTTCCAAGTTGTACCATCATATCTTGAACCCGTAGTATGGTCATGCTTTGTTTCTTTCCACTCACTTGTAAGACCGACAGCGGCAACCTTGCAATTCTTTAGTTCAGGATACTTCTCCCTGTCGAATCCTGCATACGGACGCGAAGATTCATAATCCATAATCTCGCTTTCTGTGCCGGCATTCTTCCATACAATCTTGTCTTCCAACTGTTCGGTCGTAAATTTAAGGTCAGGATCGTAACCAAGAACAATCTTTGTACATTCCTTTTCAGAGAAAAATAGTCCATAATACACATATCCCGCCAACAATAAACTTACAGAACCATCGCATGTGCCATCCATAACATCTTTGCCACCATAACCAGAACAGTCTTTGGCGCTTAGGCTACCAAGCCGTTTTCCATCTTTATACACTTGATACTTCACACCCGATTGTCCATCTGTTGTCCTATAATTGCTAACACTAATTTTCAAAGCGCCCAAATATGGAGATTGAATATTTAAATCTTCGTTAATAGAACCTTTTGCTTCTCCATTGCTACTTGTAAATACACCTGTATTCGGGTCGAGTTTATAAACATCACCTGCTTTGTTTCCATTCAAGTTTGTCTTTATTGTAATTTCAAGGGTTGCAGGATTCCATGTACAAGCAACAGTGCCATTAACAGTGAAAGTAACAATTCCTGCTTTGGCATCGGGTGTAGGTATGCCACAAGTCTTTTCCTGTTTAGACTGCTGCGTCTTGTTCTTTACTGCTTTTGCAAGCCCACCCAAAAGTTGAGCTTCTGCGTTGAAACTTACACCAAACATAATGGTCAACAATGCCATCAGTTTAAAAAAGATACCAATTCTTGCCATAACTATTTTATTTTAAATTTATCAAATTTGTTACTTAACTCACTTGTATCTTATTGTTGATTAATAGTTTACAAAATACCAATAGAACTTACCGTATAGATATTTCTCGGTTGTAGCATTGGCAACAAACCTCGATTCTCCATATTTGCCACCACCTATATAATCCTGACGGATTGGGTACTGTGTAGCCAACTTGTGACCCGGGTGCTCATCGTCGATAATGATAACCTCAGCATATTTGAGACGGTACTCGGGAATGCCGACAGAATTTTTAGAGATGTCCCATTTTGCAGTGGCATCGGATGGACAAAAAGCTTCAACAATCTGCATCGACGGATAGTTTGCCTTGAGCTGGGTCTTGAGATTTTTCTCGATTACAGCATCACGCGATGACGGCTTACTTACCGTTCTAGTAGCCTTCTCACAATGAGCAATACGAGCCTTGTCGAGTTCATCGGCGGTGCGGAACTTAATAGGAAGATTTGCAATCGAATCGGCAGGCATCTGGTCCATTGCCGACTTCAATTCGTTGAGATAAAGATTATCGGCTGTCGGGAAAATCTTACCTTGGTTAACTATTTCCATATCAATCCAATGCAAGATTTCACGAATGAACCACATCTTTGCGGCAACGGTCTTGCAAGTGTTCATCTTGTCGAGTTGTTCGCGAACATATCCGCTGATATCGTTGAGCGGCGATACGCCCGCCTCCAGCGCGGTCTTTACATACATATTATATAACGTACCGTATGACTGGAATTGTCCCATATTTACCAGGCTGAGAAAATCGGAAACGACTTCTCTATCGGAAGACACATTATCCCACATGGGTTTATTCCACGGCGACTTGTTCGACAATTCACTCCTCATCCTGTCGAGTTCTCCAGTTGTTACCGGCCAGTCACCTGACACATAGCCTATTACAAACTTAGCCTGTGGCAATGCACCGACTAGAACATCGTAGTCTATACCATATCTAAGGCTGAGCGCGTATTCAAAGAAAAGGCAAGCACGAACAATGTCCTCTGGAGCCGATTCCTTGGTAACGGTAGTTGCAACATGGAAGTTGTAATCGTCAGCAGTTTCAAACTTCGACATCTTTTCCAATGCTGCCTTATCGACAGGGCTTAAAGATTGCTGTGCTTTCGGGGTGTTTGAATTCCGTGTCTGTGTGTTCGAATTCTGCGTCTGGGTGCTTGAATTCTGTTGCTTATTTTTATCGTCCTGCGTTTTGTCGGTCTGCGACTGGTTGTGCTGAATCTGCTGAACAGCCTTGTTCTTTGCCTTGTTGAGCATTCCTCCCAACTGAGCCTCAGCATTGTAACTAACACCAAACAAAATGGCCATTATTGCCATTACCTTAAATAAAGAACTCATTCTTACCATAATATTTTTAATTTAAAAGTTACTAAATAAAAAAACATTGTCACTCCTACGAGTTTCCGGAAGACAAAGTTAGGACTACAAGGGAGTTGCGCGTTTGGCAATTTATGACAAAGATTGTGCAGATGGTTACAAAATTTAAGGGCTAACGCCCGTTTCTATGCCTGCGGCGTTTCTATGTTTGATGGGCTACGCCCGTTTGAAGGCTGACGCCGTTTCAATGTTTTAGGCTTGAAGGCTCGAAGGCTAACAGGCTTAAAGTCTAACAGTCTGACAGCCTCGCAGTCTTGCGGACAGATAGGCTGGTCTTCCGTTGAACAGGTCTTCTGCTAGACTTTTAGCCTTCTCTTCTTTTAGCCTTTTAGCCCAGTTTTAGGTTAACACCTGAGGACTCTTAACTTTTAACTCTTAACTATCAACTACTTTCCTCTATATTCCGTTGGAGATTTTCCGAAGAACTTCTTGAATGCGCGGGTGAAACTCGACTGGTCGTCGTAACCGCAACGGAGCGCAATCTCCAGAATTGTAAGCGAAGAATCGGTATCGAGCAGGTTGCGGGCCTTTTGCATTCTGATGCTTGTGATATAGGCTTGCGGAGTGGTGTCGGCAACAGCAGCAAGACGCCTGCGGAACTGCGAGGTACTCATGGCAAGCTTAGATGCCAGTTCGTCAACATTGACACACGATGCATCAATCTGGTCGTTGATGATAGTCATTGCTTTTGAAAGGAACTGCTTGTCGCTTTCAGAAAGGTCATCGGTATCGGGTTTCTCTGACCTGATAATGTTTGCAAACTTTTCGTAAAGCTGGTCGTAATTGTTTTTCAACTCATTGAAATCCAATGATATTTGTTTCAAACGATACTGCTGCAACCTTGAACGACGGCGCATTCGCATGTAAAAGAACACAATGACACCCAGCAGCAATATTACGACCACAATTCCTACCGCCAGTATTATATTTCTATTCTTTACCTTTTGGTTTTCATCCGACAATTGTTCGTTGTCGTACTCAGCGGTGTAACGTGCAAGGCTCTCAGTAGCACCATCGTAATAAAGTTTGTTCTTTATGTCGTTGTACTTGTCGAGTTCGATTTTTGCGCTGTCGGGATTTATATCCCACAATGCTTCATAAAGTCCCTTACGTGCCTGCAATTCGTTGAACGGATTGTTCATCTTGTTGCACAAGTCCGCCGACTCGCGGAAATTATCTACGGCCTGCCTTTTCTGACCAAGAGCCATCAGCGCAGTACCGTTGTTAGTCAACGAAATGGCCAGCGACTGCACATTGCCGGTTTTGCGGAAATAAGGTATTATGGTGTCGAAAATCTCAACGGCTTCTTTGCTACTGCCCATCTCCGTCAAAATCGTCGCCTTCTGTGCAAGATGGATGTTGGTGTGCATTTCCCTATTCTGCTGACGGTCAAGCGCTATAGCACGGTCAACATATTTGATAGCCTCGTCGAAATGCCCAAGCGAAAACTCGGTTTCCGACAAAGTTCCGCAGGTGCGCGCTATTCTGGCAGGGTCGCCAGTCTTTTCGGCGTACACCAGAGCCTCCTCCAAGTAAACAAGCCCTTGCTCCGACTGCTTGGCAGCTACATAGATAGAACCTATTATGTTAAGTGAAGCACTTATGCGGTCGTTGTCGCCCGATTCGCGGTCAATCTGATTGCAGAGTTTGGCGTAACTGATAGCATCGTCGTACTTCGACTGACGCATATAGCAAATAGCAATCACGCTCAGGCATTCGCGCTCATTCTCCTTGTCGCCACAAGCTTGCAACAACGGCAGAGCTACCAGGCTGTAATCAGAACCCTTGTCGTAACGTCCTGTTGCCAAGTACCATTCTCCAGCCCAGAAACTAACGGTCTTGCGCAATGTGTCGGCAGGTGCCTGACCATCAAAAGTTATAGCACTATCGGAAATTTGCTTTTCGGCAAAACATTGCATCAACCTGTTGCCAATCGCCACGGTCGGTTTTTTGTCAAATTCCACCAGCAAGGAATCAATCTCGTCAGCCTTGACAAAATGAATGTCAAGCACAATGCACAATAGCGCCGCTGCTAACAATTTTGCAATTTTCATTTCCATCCTTCCAATCTCCTTTAGTACTTAAAGATTAAGTTCTCTATTATTGACAGACTAATCAACAAAGATACTCCCCAAGCCACATATCCATTTGACATTTTCTTACAAAACTTATGCAGAACATTACAAATTGAACAGAAAAACAATGCAATACCACATAGATTTATCTTTTATAACACATTAATATTCAATCATTTTCTCATTTTACATCAACCTTTACAATAAAAAATCCAAACAAACCAAAATCTTAATGGGTTTCTCTTGACACATTATGCTTTTTCAGAAAAATCTCTTCGCAAAAATAGAGAAAAAATCAATGAAAATTAATCGATGTCAGAAAAGAAAAATTTTAACTTTGCAAAAAATTATCTACTAGCCTATGCAGACAAACAACATACCAGTACTATTGCTTACCGGATACCTCGGTAGCGGAAAAACCACATTGGTCAACAACATATTAAGCAACAAAAAAGGAATTAAGTTCGCTGTAATCGTAAACGATATTGGCGAGGTTAACATTGACGCAGACCTTATAGAAAAAGGCGGAGTTGTCGGCAAAAAGGACGAAAGCCTTGTCGCACTGCAGAACGGATGCATCTGCTGCACGCTAAAGATGGATTTGATTGAACAACTCAACGACATTGTAAGCCAACACAAGTTCGACTACATCGTAATCGAAGCCAGCGGAATATGCGAGCCGTTGCCTATTGCCCAGACAATCTGCTCCATACCAACCCTTGAAGAAAAATACACCCGCCACGGCATTCCTTACCTCGACTGCATTGTCACAGTAGTTGATGCATTGCGTATGAAAGACGACTTTGGCAACGGTGAAAACCTAACCAAGAAGAACATCGATGAAGACGACCTTGAAAACCTTGTAATACAACAAATTGAGTTCTGCAATATCGTATTGCTCAACAAAGCTTCGGAAGTTACCGACAACGAACGGAATCGCCTGAAAGAAATCATCCGCGCACTGCAACCGAAGGCCGAAATAATTGAATGCGACTATGGGAATGTCGAACTTAACAAAATTCTGCACACAGATCTTTTCGACTTTGACAAGACCGTAACATCGGCAACGTGGATTCGCGAAATTGAAGACATTCACGATGACGACGATGACGATGACCACGAACACGAGCATCACCATCATCACGACGAGGAACACCACCACGACCATCACCACCACGACCACGAACATCATCACGAAGGCGGTGAAACCGAAGAATACAACATCAGCACTTTCGTTTATAAGTCGCGCCGTCCATTCAATCTTGGTCGTTTCGACGAGTTTGTCGCACGTAAAATGCCAAAAAGCGTGATTCGCTGCAAGGGTATGTGCTATTTCAAGAACGAAGACGAAATATGCTATGTTTTCGAGCAGGCAGGAAAACAAATCTCGCTTCGTGAAGCAGGACAGTGGTTTGCAACTATGCCCGAAGAAGAACTCGAAGACCTAATTCTTCGCAACCCAGCCATACTTCGCGACTGGGACGACACCTACGGCGACAGAATGCAGAAACTTGTGTTCATCGGTCAGAATATGGACAAGGAACAGATTTGCAGGGATTTAGATATGTGCTTGACGGAGTAATTTAAATTAATAACCACGCAAAATAAGAATGTCGTACGTATAAATAACTCCACAAGCGACATTTCGTATGTTATCGTTTGCTGGAGATTCTTCTTTACGTCTATGCGAAACACATTCTATTGTTCGTAAAACTTATAACCCACGGCTCTTTCATTTGGACAATGTTGTTACTTATGACACAAATAGTTAGCATCTGAACAAATCCGCTGGCTGCGATGTACTGAGCGACAGCCGAAGCAAGCTTGTCGCGCCGCACTGAGTCTGGTCGAAGGGAAGTCAAGGTGGCGAAATGATATAATGCGCATTAACCTTACCCTTCGATACTTCGACAGGCTCAGCATGCGAAGCTCAGGGGGCGGTTAAATGAAAGAGCCGTGCTTATAACCAAAGATTTTTTCTCTCCATATATCCAAATCAGATTTTATTGCTAACTTTGCAACGCAAATAATATAAGATATGGCAAGAAAGTATCCCGAAAAATATGGTCCGCTACTATTGCTTGACGCAGGACTCATTACCGTTTTTACGGCCTTTTTAGTTATTTTTATGTGGGTTATTATCGACTCCATAGACCTTTTCAACCCATTCGACGACTACATTGACAACTTCGACTACAGCGACCTCGTTTATTCGGAAATGAGCCGCAAGGACGACATATATACCACCGACACCAATATATATATAGTAAATATTGGCGACCTCAGTCGTGGCGAACTTGCCCAGAAGATAAACATCATAGAAAAATTCGAACCACGTGTAATCGGCATTGATGCTGTATTCAAGGAGCCCAAAACAGGCAACATACAGGAAATAATGGAGGATATGGCGCTGAAGCAAGCCCTCAACGCCAAGCCAAACATTGTTATGGGGTCGTTCGGCATATACGACGAAGAGAATCCCGACAAGGCCGTTGGCATAATACGCACAAACGAGTTCTTCGGCGACCTTCCGTACGGTCACTGCGAACTGCAAAACGAACCGCAGACCTGCCGCGAATTCGACAAGTTCATACGTTTTACGGATTCAATAACCAACGATACTGTCACAGTAAACGCATTTTCGGCAGCAATTGTCAGTATGTACGACAACGAAATGTTTTTGCGATTTGCAAAACGCAATAAAAAACAACTCGAAAGTGTCAATTACAGAGGCGGAAGTATGCCGTTCATTAAGATTGACTACGAGGATGTTAACGATTCGTGCAACTTGAGTATGCTCAGGGACAAGATTGTTCTTATGGGCTATCTGGGAATGTACAAGGGTGCGCCAATGGACACAATCGATGCTTTCTTCACCCCGTTGAAACGCTGCAACGGATATGATGCCAAGGGAATTGAAATCCACGCACACGCCATAAGTATGATTATGAACGACGACTGCCTTGTCACCCTTGAGCCGTGGCAAAACAATGCTATTGCGTTTATAATTACTTTCTTGTTTGTCTTGTGGCTGGTTTACTGGTATGTGTTCGGTGCCAAATTCTTCGATATTCTCTCAAAACCTATTCAGTTCTTGCTTATTGGTGTGGTTTTGCTAATATCTTATTATGTAATGAGAGAGTTTGGCATAAAAGTTGATATGATGCCTTCTGGAATTATGTTGATATTCTGTATCGAAGTTTTGTATTTGTACGAAGAAACATTAGAATTATTTAAGATAGATTCATTTATAACGCAAACATTTAAATACACGAAAGATGAAAGGAATAAAGTTTTACGCAGCATTGTTAGGTTTGAGTTTATTCGCAATAAGTTTAAGCGCTCAGACAAGTGAGTATAAGGTCTTCTATTTCTCGGGAAGTCCGAAAATCGTTGACAAGAAGGTAGAATCCAATCTCGTAAGGGACAGCTACATCTCGTCGAAAAGTTCGTTGAAAGTTCCGTCAGGTTCGTACGTTGTACTTACCAACAAGAACGATGTTCCTATGGGAATCAACACTCCTGGAACATATTCAGTAAACGACCTCAACAAGATTTACGAAGATGTTGGCAACAGCAACCTTACTCAGGAATTCTTCAACTACATCGCAAACAACATGATTCAGAATTCGCAGAAGGAACGTAAGAGCGGTGGCGTTTACCGTGCTGTAGGCGACATCATCAGAGACCCGTTCGACGATGCAATGGTTATCGAAAACTATGTCGTTCTCAACTGGGCAAATCCTAAGCAGAAGAAGTTATACCTGAAGATTTACGATGAAGAATCTGGCGAACCTGTAATTGACAACTACGCAACAACCGACAGCGCATTCGTTGTTAAGTTTGACGATAAGATTTACCAGAAAGGCAAAAAGTACTCTTGGATTGTAAGCCCATCATCGAGCGACCCGGACCAAGGTACAATCTTAAGAACCTTCACTTTCGCCGATGACGAATGGAAGAAAGAGTACCAGAAGGAAGTCGATGAAATCAACAAGACCGATAACGAGTATATGAGAAAAATCAAGCTCATCAGACTGTCACTTGACAAGAACATCTACCCGATACTTGAGATGTATTAGAATATAACAAATAACAATGCAAAAAACGCAACCATTTCGGTTGCGTTTTTTTATTTGGTGTAGTAAAATCCGTTTACCAACAATCATATCAGCAAACATACGGCGTAGGGGTTGGTATCGTTGGTACTCGGAAGATTGGCAATGCGAGATATGTCCAATTGGTACAGAAGTGGAACAAAACCTGAAACACATTTCGGCTGGGACTTATATTGTCGTGGTTAAGGGTAAGTCCGGAACGGCAAGCAGGAAGATAGAGATAAGATATGATTTGTTTTACCAATGCTATTCAGCTTTCCTTGTTCCATTACATTCTGGGTACGACGAGCAACTCCAAAATTCTTTGCCAGAGTTGATGCCTTTTTTAGCAACGCGCTTTATCATAGGATTCCCACATTTTGGACATAATGGAGCCTCAGCCTGAACACTTTGCTCTGTGCGGTAGGCAAGTCTTTCTGCACTCAAGCCTTCTGTGAAACCGCCTTCTTCGCGGAAAGATGAAAGTAATGTTTCAATTTGCTTGCCCAGCATTGATATTAGGCGGTTGCAAAGTGTCAGTATGCATCTAGCTTCGGTCATTGAATCGTTAGAATTGAACCATTCGTCCCACTTGTGTTTTTGTGTAAGTATGTGAATGCTGCTCAGATATTGGACATCTTCCTTGTAGGTTGCTCTGTCAAGATGGATTGCATTTACTTTTTTGTGCTCATCAGAATTTATTGACCAAGGAAGTTGCTCGTGCTGTAATAGCCAGTTCACATAGTCGCTAGCAAGTTCAGCGAGACTTGCGCGAGCAACATCAGTAAGTTTCATTTCCGTTTCCTTTGATGTTGAATGACGAGAGTTGCCTTCAGCGATGTTAGCAGGCACAGAACGGGCTGCTTGTGTCATCTGGTCGTATTGGCGGCCACATGGGTCATTTGAACGGTTGAGATATCGTTTGCAAAAATCTTGAGTTGCAAGCTGAATAATATTTGCCAATACCCATGTGTCAAGCCAAAAATATGCGTGTCTAAATATTTTCATTCAATTTCTTTTTGCAAAAATAGGCATTTTTTGGCAATCGAGTACCTTGTCATTGTGTCTTATGTCATTATGTCGATACTATGACATCGTGACGCAATGACAAAAAAACGAGCGACAATGTCGCTCGTTTTTTGCATTATGCTGTTTTCCTTTTTTATTCTGCCATCAACAGTTCCAGCATGCTGATTGCTGACTTCGAAACAGGGGTTCCAGGACCGTAGATTGCAGCTACACCTGCATCGTAGAGGAACTGGTAGTCCTGAGCTGGGATAACACCACCGGCTGTAACCATGATGTCGTCACGACCCAACTTCTTGAGTTCTTCTATCAAGGCCGGAATCAAGGTTTTGTGACCTGCTGCCAACGACGATACACCAACAATGTGGACGTCGTTCTCAACAGCCTGCTTTGCTGCTTCTTCCGGAGTCTGGAACAACGGTCCCATATCGACGTCGAAACCGCAGTCGGCGTAACCTGTTGCAACAACCTTTGCGCCACGGTCGTGTCCGTCCTGACCCATCTTGACAACCATAATACGAGGCTGACGGCCTTCCTTCTTTGCAAACTCACGGCAAAGTTCCTTTGCCCTTTCAAATTCGGCGTCGTTCTTGGTTTCCGAAGAATATACGCCAGAGATAGTCTTAATCACAGCTTTATGTCTTCCTACAATTTTTTCACATGCATCCGAAATTTCACCCAATGATGCGCGAACCTTTGCTGCTTCAACAGCGAGTTCGAGCAAGTTGCCTTCGCCAGTCTCAACGCATCTTGTAATAGCGTCCAATGCGCGGCGAACATCGTCGTTGTTGCGCTTTGCCCTCAATTCCTGCAACCTCTGTACCTGCTGCTTTCTAACTGCGGTGTTGTCAACTGCGAGGATGTCAATCGGGTCTTCCTTTTCGAGGCGGTACTTGTTGATACCAACGATTGTCTGGTTTCCACTGTCGATGCGAGCCTGGGTGCGTGCTGCAGCCTCTTCGATACGCATCTTAGGAATACCACTTTCGATTGCCTTTGCCATGCCGCCGAGCTTTTCAACTTCCTCGATGTGCTTCCATGCGCGATGTGCAAGGTCGTTGGTGAGGCTTTCGATATAGTACGAACCAGCCCACGGGTCGATTGAACGGCAAACATTGGTTTCTTCCTGGATGTAAATCTGGGTGTTACGAGCAATACGAGCCGAGAAGTCGGTAGGCAATGCGATGGCTTCGTCGAGTGCGTTGGTGTGCAACGATTGGGTGTGTCCCAATGCTGCGCCCATTGCTTCGATACAAGTACGCGTAACATTGTTGAACGGGTCTTGTTCGGTAAGCGACCAACCCGATGTCTGGCTGTGAGTACGCAACGACAACGACTTCGGATTCTTCGGGTTGAACTGCTTTACAATCTTTGCCCACAGCATACGTGCTGCACGCATCTTTGCAATTTCCATGAAGTGGTTCATACCGATTGCCCAGAAGAACGACAGACGCGGTGCGAAAGCATCAACATCGATTCCAGCCTTGATACCTGTGCGGAGGTATTCGAGACCGTCGGCAAGGGTGTATGCCATTTCGATATCGTTGGTTGCACCAGCTTCCTGCATGTGGTAGCCCGAAATCGAAATCGAGTTGAACTTAGGCATGAACTTCGATGTGTAGGCGAATATATCACCGATGATTCTCATTGAGAACTCAGGAGGATATATATAGGTATTACGAACCATGAATTCCTTGAGGATGTCGTTCTGGATTGTACCCTGCATTTCCTCGAGCTTAACGCCCTGTTCCAAACCAGCTACGATGTAGAATGCAAGAATTGGCAATACTGCGCCGTTCATTGTCATTGATACCGACATCTTGCCCAATGGAATCTGGTCGAACAGAATCTTCATGTCCTCAACCGAGCAGATGCTAACACCAGCCTTACCAACATCACCTACAACGCGCGGATGGTCGGCATCGTAGCCACGGTGAGTAGGAAGGTCGAATGCAACCGACAGACCTTTCTGACCTGCAGCAAGGTTACGACGATAGAATGCGTTAGATTCTTCTGCTGTCGAGAAACCTGCATACTGGCGGATTGTCCACGGCTTCTGCACATACATTGTTGAGTAAGGACCGCGAAGGAAAGGCGGTACACCTGCTGCATAGTTCAGAT
>Ga0265299_10000662_pt1 | contig 42025 bp, 30 predicted proteins | sample AusTroGonzalo_MG_4_FD_193485 | JGI IMG/M metagenome (GOLD analysis project Ga0265299, IMG submission 193485) | Bovine rumen microbial communities from tropical cattle in Woodstock, Queensland, Australia - Gonzalo_02 | ecosystem: Host-associated > Mammals > Digestive system > Stomach > Rumen ...
TCGGGGAGGACGGGGCGACGCACCACGGCTGCTTCGACCTGGCCGCTCTCCGGAGCATTCCGAACGCAGTCATCGCCGCGCCCCGGAACGAGCGCGAACTCAAGAATCTGATGTATACGGGGCTTTCCGTTCCGGGCGGCCCCTATGTCATCCGCTATCCGCGCGGATGCGGGGAGGGGGTCGATTGGAAGGACGTCCCCTTCGAAAAACTGCCCATCGGCCGGGGAGAGAGGCTCCTGGAGGGGAAGGATGTCGCCATCCTCGCCCTTGGCCCCGTCGCGAACCGCGCCCTGGAGGCCGCTCTCCGGCACAAGACCGACTACTGGGTGGCCCCTTCCGTGTACGACATGCGCTGGCTCAAGCCGCTGGACGCCGCGATCATGGAGGCGGTCTCCGGCTGCCGGGTGGTCCTCACCCTCGAGGACGGCGCCCTGAAGGGCGGCCTCTACGGAGCCGTCTGCGAATACTTCGCCGGCCGCGCCGAAGCGCCCATCGTCAAGGGCCTCGGCATTCCCGACCGTTTCATCGGCCAGGACACGCAGGCGGCCCAGCGGGCCGAGTGCTGCCTGGACACGGAATCCATCTTCGGGATTCTCGTGGACGTGATGAAAAAATAATGCAAAATAATTTTGCAGATTCGGAAAAAACTCCTACCTTTGCAATCCCTTTGAGCGATGAAGGGGAAAAACGCCACGCCGATATAGCTCAGTTGGCCAGAGCACGTGATTTGTAATCTCGGGGTCGTGGGTTCGAATCCCTCTATCGGCTCAACCGGAAAAAACGCTGGGAGGTTCGCATAGTGGCAATTGCGGCGGACTGTAAATCCGCTCCCTCAGGGTTCGGTGGTTCGAGTCCACCACCTCCCACCAAAATCTGCTGCAAAGCAGATTTTTTGCGGAAGTAGCTCAGTTGGTAGAGCATCAGCCTTCCAAGCTGAGGGTCGCGAGTTCGAACCTCGTTTTCCGCTCGAACGACATACAAAGCCGGTGTAGCTCAGGGGTAGAGCGCATCCTTGGTAAGGATGAGGTCATGAGTTCAATTCCCATCACCGGCTCTTTTTTGTGCATTTGATAACAATTGTTTAAACAATAATAATACTATGGCAAAAGAAACATTCCAGAGAACCAAACCGCATGTCAACATCGGTACTATCGGCCACGTTGACCACGGTAAGACCACCCTCACCGCCGCCATTACCAAGGTGCTCGCCGAGCGCGTCGCCGGTAACGCCGACAAGGTGAAGTCCTTCGACCAGATCGACAACGCTCCGGAAGAGAAGGAGCGCGGTATCACCATCAACACCGCCCACGTTGAGTACGAAACGGCTTCCCGCCACTACGCTCACGTCGACTGCCCTGGCCACGCTGACTATGTGAAGAACATGGTTACCGGTGCTGCCCAGATGGATGGTGCTATCCTCGTTGTCGCTTCCACCGATGGTCCTATGCCGCAGACCCGCGAGCACATCCTCCTCGCCCGTCAGGTTAACGTCCCGAAGATCCTCGTTTTCATGAACAAGGTCGACCTCGTCGATGATGAGGAAATGCTTGACCTCGTGGAGATGGAGATCCGTGACCTCCTCGCTTTCTACAAGTTCGACGAGGACTGCCCGATCATCCGCGGTTCCGCCCTTGGCGCCCTCAACGGTGAGAAGGTCTGGGAAGACAAGGTTATGGAGCTCATGGATGCCGTCGATGAGTACATTCCGCTGCCGGAGCGTCTCGTTGACAAGGACTTCCTGATGCCTATCGAGGACATCTTCTCCATCACTGGCCGTGGTACTGTCGTTACTGGCCGTATCGAGTCCGGTACCATCCACGTGGGTGACGCCGTCGAGCTCGTCGGTTTCGGTGATGAGCCCCGTACCTCCGTCGTTACCGGTGTCGAGATGTTCCGCAAGCTCCTCGACCAGGGTGAGGCTGGTGACAATGTGGGTCTCCTCCTCCGTGGCGTGGACAAGAAGGAAGTCAAGCGTGGTGAGGTCGTCGCCAAGCCGAAGTCCATCACTCCGCACACCGAGTTCAAGGCTCAGATCTACGTCCTGAAGAAAGACGAAGGCGGCCGTCACACTCCGTTCCACAACCACTATCGTCCGCAGTTCTTCATCCGCACCCTGGATGTGACCGGTGAGATCATGCTTCCGGAAGGCGTCGAGATGGTTATGCCTGGCGATAACGTGGAAATCACCGTGAAGCTCATCACTCCGGTTGCTATGAACGCCGGTCTGCAGTTCGCTATCCGCGAGGGCGGCCGTACCGTTGGCGCCGGCCAGGTGATCGGCATCGTCGAGTAATTCATCGGCAGCATTGCCTGACAGTGAGGGTACCCCCGTGTACCCTCACTTACACAGGGGAATAGAACAAGGGTAGTTCAGCGGTCTCCAAAACCGTCGATGTGGGTTCGAATCCTGCTTCCCCTGCCACTATCAAAGGTTACGATTTGGTAAATGTTTAACAGATTGCCGGATTCCCGCTTCCAATTTTCCGGCATCCATTAAAAGCAAGATGAGAAAGTTCATTAACTATCTTAAGGAGTCCTGGGTCGAGCTCACCAAGAAGGTGACGTGGCCGACTTGGAGCAAGCTGCAGAATTCTGCGGTCCTGGTCCTCGTTTCCACGTTCATCCTCGCCGTGGTCGTGTTCGCGATGGATTTCGCTTTCCAGAAGCTGATGGAGTTTATTTACGCATTGTAATTTGATTTTTGTCTATGGCTGACAAGAAATGGTACGTTCTGCGTACCGCGGGAACAAAAGAGAAGAAGGCCGCCGAATATCTCCTGAAAGAAATTGAACGTCATCCCGATCTGCAGGCTGTTGTGGATCAGGTGCTCGTCCCTGTCAAGAAGGAAATCGTCACGAAGAACGGCAAGCGGAAAGAAGTCGAGAGACTCCTTTTCCCGGGCTACGTGCTCATTCACGCGGAACTCAATCCTGATCTCGAATATGTCATCCGCAACGGCATCCCCGGCATGTCCGGGTTCCTCACCGAGAAGACCGGCAACGGCCAGTACGAGCGTGTCCCCGTCCCCATCCGGGATGAGGAGGCTGCCCGCATCCTGGGCGGTCAGGATGAGAATGCCGTCAGCGCAGCCGAGACGGAAGTCAACTTCTCCGTCGGAGAATCTGTCAAGATCACGGACGGTCCGTTCAGCGGATTCAGCGGAACGGTCGAAGAGATCATCGAAGACAGATCCAAGTTGAAGGTAGTCGTAGTGATCTTCGGGAGGAAGACCCTCCTCGAGCTCAGCTTTACTCAAGTAACGAAAGAATAACAATTTATCATGGCAAAAGAAGTAACTGGATTTATCAAGCTCCAGATTAAGGGCGGAGCTGCGAATCCTGCGCCGCCGGTGGGACCGGCTCTTGGCTCCAAGGGCCTGAACATCATGGATTTCTGCAAGCAGTTCAATGCTCGCACCCAGGATCAGGCCGGTAAGGTCCTTCCCGTCGTCATCACTGTTTTCAGTGACAAGTCCTTCTCCTTCGAGGTCAAGCAGCCGCCTGTGGCCGTTTCCCTCAAGGAGGCCGCCAAGATTTCCTCCGGTTCCGGCGAACCGAACCGCAAGAAGGTGGCTACCGTGACCTGGGACCAGGTCAAGGAGATCGCCCAGTCAAAGATGCCGGACCTCAATTGCTTCACCCTGAAGTCCGCGATGTCCATGGTGGCCGGTACGGCCCGCAGCATGGGTATCAAGGTCGACGGCGAATTCCCTGAGAACCTTTAAAAACACGCACCATCCATGAGCAAGTTAACCAAGAACCAGAAAGCTGTCCTTGCCAAGTATGACAAGAGCCAGGTCTACGGCCTCCAGGAAGCGTGCGCGCTGCTGAAGGAAATCACCTATACCAAGTTCGACGCCTCCGTGGAAATCACCACCAACCTGGGTGTCGACCCCCGCAAGGCCAACCAGATGATCCGTGGCGTTGTCACCCTGCCCAACGGTACCGGTAAAGTGACCCGCGTCCTCGTGCTCTGCACCCCGGACAAGGAGAACGAAGCCAAGGAAGCCGGCGCCGACTATGTCGGTCTGGACGAGTACATCACCAAGATCAAGGAAGGATGGACCGATGTCGATGTGATCATCTGCACCCCGTCCGTCATGGCGAAGGTCGGCCAGATCGGCCGTATCCTCGGTCCCCGCGGTCTCATGCCGAACCCCAAGACCGGCACCGTGACCATGGAGGTGGGCCCCGCCGTCAAGGCCGTGAAGGCCGGTAAGATCGACTTCAAGGTCGACAAGACCGGTATCATCCACGCCGCCATCGGCAAGGTCTCCTTCGCTCCGGAGAAGATCGCCGAGAACGCCCGTGCGTTCGTCAGCGCCGTCCTCAAGCTCAAGCCCCAGTCCCTCAAGGGCACCTATTTCAAGGGTGCGACCCTGTGCACGACCATGAGCCCGGCCATCAAGTTGGATCCGAAGGCGTTCACCGCCGAATAATCGAAGGGAGGAAAGACAATGAAGAAAGAACTGAAAGAGCAGGTCATCGCCGCCATCAAGGCCAACATGGCCGAGTATCCGAACTTCTATATCACCGACATCTCCGGCCTCAACGCCGAAGACACTTCCAAGCTCCGTCGCGACTGCTTCAACGAGGGCATCAAGCTCACCGTCGTCAAGAACACCCTGTTCCACAAGTGCATCAAGGATGCCCAGAACAGCGAACTTGACCTGCTGGTCCCCACTCTCGAAGGCAATACCGCCATCATGTACTGCGAGGCTCCGGGCGTTCCTGCCAAGCTCATCAAGAAGTACAACAAGGCCGGTGCCGAGAAGCCTGCCCTCAAGGGCGCCTATGTCCAGGAGTGCGCTTTCGTCGGTGCCGACAAACTCGAAGAGCTCGTCAGCATCAAGTCCCGCGAGGAACTCATCGGCGACATCGTCGCGATGCTCCAGTCCCCGATCAAGAACGTGGTCTCCGCGCTGCAGAATGGCGGCGGCCAGCTGATCGCCGGTCTGGTGAAGACCCTCGAAGAAAGAGAAAACTAAATCAATATCAAACAATTAATAAACAACAACAACTATGGCAGATGTTAAAGTTCTCGCAGAAGAGTTGGTTAACCTTACTGTGAAAGATGTCCAGGAACTCGCTAAGATCCTGAAGGAAGAGTACGGTATCGAGCCCGCCGCCGCCGCTGTGGCCGTCGCCGCCCCCGCCGCCGCTGAGGCTGCCGCCCCGGCTGAGCAGACTGAGTTTGACGTGGTGCTCACCAGCGCCGGTCAGGCTAAGCTCCAGGTCATCAAGGCCGTCAAGGAGAACGCCGGTCTCGGCCTCAAGGAGGCCAAGGAACTGGTCGACAAGGCTCCCGTCGCCGTCAAGGAGAAAGTGTCCAAGGCTGAGGCCGAGGCTCTGAAGGCTGCGCTCGAGGAAGCTGGCGCCGAGGTTGAGATTAAGTAACTCCGCCCGCTTCCCGTCCAGGGAAAGAATCAGGTTTAGAGCCCATAGTAGGCTCTAAACCTTTTTTCCGTCTTTATTTTTTCTCCCCAACGTAGGAAGCACAATGTCAAACAAGACCCAAAACAAGCGCGTTAATTTCGCAACATCCAAAATTCTGGAATATCCTGACCTGCTCGAGGTCCAGCTGAAGTCCTTCCGTGACTTCTTCCAGCTGGAAACTACGCCCGAGAGCCGCCGGAACGAGGGCCTTTTCCAGGTTTTCCAGGAGATTTTTCCGATCGAAGACACGCGGAACAACTACGAACTCCGCTTTATCGATTATTTCATCGATCCGCCGCAGTATTCGATCGAGGAGTGCCTTGAGAGGGGACTTACTTACAACGTACCCCTGAAGGCGAAACTCCGCCTTTCATGCACGGACCCGGAGCACGAGGATTTCGACACCCGCGTGCAGGACGTGTACCTCGGCAACATCCCCTACATGACGCCTGCAGGTACCTTCATCATCAACGGTTCCGAGAGAATTATCGTTTCCCAGCTTCACCGCTCCCCGGGCGTGTTCTTCGACCAGAGCATGCACGCCAACGGGTCCAAGCTGTATTCCGCGCGCATCATCCCCTTCAAGGGTTCCTGGATCGAGTTCGCGACGGACATCAACAGCGTGATGTATGCCTACATCGACCGGAAAAAGAAGCTGCCCGTGACCACCCTCCTCAGGGCGATCGGCTACAACAGCGACAAGGACATCATCGACATCTTCGGACTGGCCGATGAGGTTGCTGCCGACGAAGCCACCCTCCGCGAGAACAGTGGCCGCCTCCTCGCCGCCAAGGTCCTCAAGACGTGGACCGAGGACTTCGAAGACGAGGATACCGGTGAGGTGATCCCCATCGAACGTACGTTCGCCATCGTCGATCGCGGTGAGAAACTCGACGACGACACCATCGCCAAGATTTTAGACACTGATGTCAAGACTGTCCTGCTGCAGAAGGACGAGGTGGGCTCCGCCGAGTACGCCATCATCTACAACACCCTGCAGAAGGATCCGACCAATACGGAAATCGAAGCCGTCAACTTCATCTACAAGCAGCTCCGCAACTCGGAACCGCCGGATGAGGCCACGGCCCGCGACGTCATTGACAAGCTCTTCTTCTCCGAGAAGAGGTATGACCTCGGAAGCGTCGGCCGTTACCGCCTGAACAAGAAGCTCAGCCTGACGATCGACCCGGGTGTCCGTGTCCTGACGAACACCGACATCATCGAGATCATCAAGTACCTGATTTCCCTCATCAACTCCAGGGCCACGGTCGACGATATCGACCACCTCTCCAACCGCCGCGTCCGCACGGTGGGCGAGCAGCTCGCCAACCAGTTCAGCGTCGGCCTGAGCCGTATGGCCCGCACCATCCGGGAGCGGATGAACGTCCGTGACAGCGAGCAGTTCAACCCGATCGACCTGATCAACGCGAAGACCCTGTCCTCCGTGATCAATTCGTTCTTCGGCACGAGCCAGCTCTCCCAGTTCATGGACCAGACCAACCCGCTGGCGGAAATCACCCACAAGCGCCGTCTCAGCGCCCTCGGCCCCGGCGGTCTTTCCCGTGACCGCGCCGGCTTCGAGGTCCGTGACGTGCACTACACCCACTACGGCCGCCTGTGCCCGATCGAGTCTCCGGAAGGTCCGAACATCGGCCTGATTTCGTCCCTGTGCGTGTATGCGCGCATCGACGAACTGGGCTTCATCGAGACCCCGTACCGCGAGGTGCACGACGGTAAGGTGGACCTCTCCGACTCCGGCTGGCACTACATGAGCGCCGAAGAGGAGGAGAACAAGCACGTCTCCCTCGCCAACGTGGAGATGACCGACGACGGCCAGCTCCTCGGCGACCGCATCCAGTGCCGCCTGGAGGCCGACTTCCCGCTGGTCTCCAAGGAGGAGGTCGACTATATGGACGTCGCCCCGAACCAGATGGCTTCCGTGGCTGCGTCCCTGATCCCGTTCCTGGAGCACGACGACGCGCACCGCGCCCTGATGGGTGCGAACATGATGCGCCAGGCCGTGCCGCTCCTGAGCCCGGAATCCCCGATCGTGGGTACCGGCCTGGAGGAGCGCGTGTGCATCGACTCCCGCACGCAGGTCATCGCCGAGCGCACGGGTGTCGTCACCTACGTGGACGCCAACGAGATCCATATCAAGTATGACCGCACCGAGGACGAGAAGTTCGTGAGCTTCCAGCCCGAGGAGACGGTGTACAAGCTCCCGATCTGCCGCCGCACCAACCAGTCCACCACCATCACCCTGAAGCCGCTCGTGCGGAAGGGCGAGAAGGTCGTGGGAGGCCAGGTCCTCACCGAGGGCTATGCCACCCAGAACGGCGAGCTCGCGCTCGGCCGCAACCTGAAGGTCGCCTTCATGCCGTGGAAGGGTTACAACTATGAGGACGCCATCGTCCTGAGCGAGGAAATGGTCAAGTGGGATGTCCTCACTTCCATCCACGTGGACGAGTACCTCACCGAGGTCCGCGAGACCAAGCGCGGTATGGAGGAACTTACCTCCGATATCCCGAACGTGAGCGAAGACGCCACCAAGGACTTGGACAAGGACGGTATCGTCCGCATCGGCGCGCACATCGAGCCGGGCGACATCATGATCGGTAAGATCACCCCGAAGGGCGAGAGCGATCCTTCCCCGGAAGAGAAGCTCCTCAAGGCCATCTTCGGTGACAAGGCCGGCGACGTGAAGGACGCCTCCCTGAAGGCCAATCCTTCCCTGTCCGGTACCGTCATCAAGACCGCCCTCTATGCCAAGGTTTCCAAGGATACCGGCCGCCGCGGCGCGAAGAACGAGCAGAAGGTCCGGATCGAGATCAAGCAGCAGGAATTCGAGAAGGCCGCGGAGAAACTCCGCGCCACCTTCATCGAGAAACTGTGGTCCCTGGTGAACGGCAAGAAGAGCGCCGGCGTGAGCGACCTCTACGGCGTGGAAATCTTCCCTAAGGGCAAGGAGTTCACCCTCCAGGGCCTGAAGGAAGCCGACTACATGAACATCAACTCTTCCAAGTGGACGAACGATGCGAAGACCGCCGCCCTGGTGCGCGACCTCATCCGCAACTACTGCATCGCCCACAAGGAGGCCGAGACCCGTTCCAAGCGCGAACTTGACAAGATCAAGGTCGGTGATGAACTGGCCAATGGTGTCATGCAGCTGGCGAAGGTCTATATCGCCAAGAAGCGCAAGATCACGGTCGGTGACAAGATGGCCGGCCGCCACGGTAACAAGGGTATCGTCGCGAAGATCGTCCGCCAGGAGGACATGCCGTTCCTCGAGGACGGTACGCCGGTGGACATCGTCCTGAACCCGCTGGGCGTGCCTTCCCGTATGAACCTGGGCCAGATTTATGAGACGGTCCTCGGCTGGGCCGGTTCCCGCCTGGGCCTGAAGTTCTCCACCCCGATCTTCGACGGTGCTTCCATCGATGAGATCTGCGACTACACCGACAAGGCGGGTGTTCCCCGCTTCGGTAAGACGCACCTCCGTGACGGCGGTACCGGCGACTGGTTCGACCAGCCCGCCACCGTGGGTGTCATCTACATGATCAAGCTCGGCCACATGGTCGACGACAAGATGCACGCCCGTTCCATCGGACCGTACTCCCTGATCACCCAGCAGCCGCTCGGCGGTAAAGCCCAGTTCGGCGGCCAGCGTTTCGGTGAAATGGAAGTCTGGGCCCTCGAGGCCTACGGCGCCGCCAACACCCTCCAGGAGATCCTCACCGTCAAGTCCGACGACGTCAACGGCCGTTCCAAGACGTACGAGGCCATCGTCAAGGGCGATCCGATGCCCACGCCGGGTATCCCCGAGTCCCTGAACGTCCTCCTGCACGAACTCCGCGGCCTCGGACTCAAGGTCACTTTGGACTAAACTCACAGAACAGAAACGAATATGCCTGCATATAACAACAAGGAAAACAAGGTGAAGTCTAACTTCTCGAAGATTTCCATCGCCCTCGCTTCCCCGGAGGATATCACCGAAAGGTCCTGCGGAGAGGTCCTGAAGCCGGAAACGGTGAACTACAGGACCTACAAGCCGGAGCGTGACGGTCTGTTCTGCGAGAAGATCTTCGGTCCGACCAAGGACTATGAGTGCTACTGCGGCAAGTACAAGCGGATCCGCTACCGCGGCATCGTCTGCGACCGCTGCGGTGTCGAGGTGACCGAGAAGAAGGTCCGCCGCGAGCGCATGGGCCATATCGCCCTGACCGTTCCGGTGGCCCATATCTGGTACTTCAAGAGTGCGCCGAACAAGATCAGCGCGCTCCTGGGCGTCCCGGCCAAGAAACTCGAGTCCGTGATCTACTACGAGAAGTACATCGTCATCAACCCGGGTATGAGCGAGCACCAGAAGTACGACCTCCTGTCCGAGGACGAGTACCTCACCGTGATGGACCGCTTCCCGGAGAACTACACCCTCGCCGCCGACGATCCCCAGAAGTTCGTCGCCAAGATGGGTGCGGAAGGTATCTATGACCTCCTGAAGGAGATCGATGTCGAGGCCCTGGGCAAGTCCCTGCGCCAGCAGATGCGCACCGAGACCTCCCAGCAGCGCAAGACCGATATCCTCAAGCGCCTGTCCGTGGTGAAGTGGTTCCAGGAGTCCAAGGACGTGAACCGTCCGGAGTGGATGATCATGAAGGTCCTGCCGGTCACCCCGCCGGACCTCCGCCCGCTCGTCCCGCTGGACGGCGGCCGTTTCGCCACCTCCGACCTCAACGACCTGTACCGCCGCGTCATCATCCGCAACAACCGTCTCAAGAAGCTCATCGAGATCAAGGCGCCGGAGGTGATCCTCCGCAACGAGAAGCGCATGCTCCAGGAGGCCGTCGACTCCCTGTTCGACAACTCCAAGAAGTCTTCCGCCGTCAAGAGCGAGTCCAACCGGGCGCTGAAGTCCCTGTCCGACTCCCTCAAGGGCAAGCAGGGCCGCTTCCGCCAGAACCTCCTCGGTAAGCGTGTGGACTACTCCGCCCGTTCGGTTATCGTCGTCGGTCCGGAGCTCAACATGCACGAGTGCGGCCTGCCGAAGTTCATGGCCGCCGAGTTGTACAAGCCGTTCGTGATCCGCAAGCTCATCGAGCGCGGCATCGTGAAGACGGTCAAGAGCGCGAAGAAGATCGTGGACCGCCGCGACCCGGTGATCTGGGATATCCTCGAGAACGTGATGAAGGGTCATCCGGTCCTGCTGAACCGTGCCCCGACCCTGCACCGCCTCGGTATCCAGGCCTTCCAGCCGCGGATGATCGAAGGTAAGGCCATCCAGCTGCACCCGCTTGCCTGTACGGCGTTCAACGCCGACTTCGACGGTGACCAGATGGCTGTCCATCTGCCCCTGGGCAACGCTGCCATCATGGAGGCCCACCTCCTGATGCTCGGCTCCCACAACATCCTGAATCCGGCCAACGGCTCCCCGATCACGGTCCCGTCCCAGGATATGGTCCTTGGTCTGTATTACATCACCAAGGAGCGTCCCGGCGCCAAGGGTTCCGGCCTGAAGTTCTACGGCCCGGAGGATGTGGTCATCGCCTATGACGGCAAGGTCATCGACATGCACGCCCCGATCGAGGTGCGCCTGCCCGTTGACAAGCAGGATGCCTCCAAGGGCACCCATATGGTCCGGACCACCGCCGGCCGCATCATCGTGAACCAGTACGTCCCGGACGAGGTCCCGTACGTGAACGAACTCCTGGGCAAGAAGGCCCTGCGCAGCGTCATCACCACGGTCATCAAGTCCACCGGCGTCACGCGTACCGCCCAGTTCCTGGACGACATCAAGAACCTCGGTTACTACCAGGCCTTCCGGGCCGGTATCTCCTTCAACCTGGGCGACGTCCTCGTCCCGGCCGAGAAGTACGACCTCATCGACAAGGGTTACAAGGATGTCGAGAACATCAAGATGAACTACGCGATGGGTTTCATCACGAACAACGAGCGCTACAACAAGGTCATCGACCTCTGGACGGCCATCGACAACCAGCTCACGGGCATCGTGAAGCAGCAGATCTCCGCCGACCAGCAGGGCTTCAACCCGGTGTACATGATGCTGGATTCCGGCGCCCGTGGTTCCGTGCAGCAGATCAAGCAGCTGTGCGGCATGCGCGGCCTGATGGCGAAACCGCAGAAGTCCGGCGCCGCCGGTGCGGAAATCATCGAGAACCCGATCGTGTCCAACCTGAAGGAAGGCATGACGGTGCTCGAGTACTTCATCTCTACCCACGGCGCCCGTAAGGGTCTGGCCGATACCGCCCTGAAGACGGCGGATGCCGGTTACCTGACGCGCCGTCTGGTGGATGTCTCCCACGACGTGATCATCACGGAAGAGGATTGCGGCACCCTCCGCGGCCTCATCGCCACGGCCATCAAGAACAAGGACGAGGTCGTCGAGTCCCTCGGCGAGCGCATCCTGGGCCGCACCTCCGTGCACGACATCCACAACCCGCTCACCGGCGAACTGATCATCGCCGCCGGCGAGGAAATCCGCGAGGACACTGCCGCCCTCATCGATTCCCTCCCGATCGAGCAGGTTGAAATCCGTTCCGTGCTCACCTGCGAATCCCGCAAGGGCGTCTGCGCGAAGTGCTATGGCCGCAACCTGGCCACTTCCCGCATGGTCGAGAAGGGCGAGGTCGTCGGCGTCATCGCCGCGCAGTCCATCGGTGAGCCGGGTACCCAGCTGACCCTCCGTACCTTCCACGTCGGTGGTACCGCGTCCGGCTCCGTGGCCGACAACACCATCGTCTCCAAGTACGAGGGCAAGCTCGCCTTCGACGAACTCCGCACCGTGGAGCGCGTCAACGAAGACGGCAGCGTGAACAACATCGTGGTCAGCCGGATGGCCGAGCTCCGCATCGTGGACGAGAACACCGGCATGACCTACTCCCAGTACGACATCCCTTACGGCTCCACGCTGTACTTCAAGGATGGCGATACCGTCAACAAGGGCGACCTGATCTGCGAATGGGATGCTTACAACGCGACGACCATCGTCGAAAGCGCCGGTATCCTCCGCTTCGAGAACATGGCCGAGGGTGTGACCTACCGCGAGGAGAGTGCCGACGAGTACTCCAACAATACGGACAAGGTCATCATCGAAGGCCGTGACAAGACCAAGAGCCCGGCCATCCACATCGTGGACGAAAACGGTGTCTCCGTGCGTCAGTACAACCTGCCGGTCGGTGCCCATATCATGATGAACGACGGCGACGCCGTGAAGGTGGGCGACGTCATCATCAAGATCCCGCGCGCCATCGGTAAGGCAAGCGACATCACGGGCGGTCTGCCGCGCGTGACCGAGCTCTTCGAGGCCCGTAATCCTTCCAACCCGGCCATCATCTCCGAGATCAACGGAGAGGTCCTGATGGGCAAGGTCAAGCGCGGTAAGCGCGAGATCATCGTCAAGAACCGTTCCGGCGTGGAGAAGCACTACGAGGTCCCGATGACCAAGCAGATCCTGGTCCAGGAGAACGACTATGTCCGGGCCGGTACCCGTCTGTCCGACGGCGGTACCTCCCCGACCGACATCCTCAACGTCCTCGGCCCGGTGAAGGCGCAGGAGTACATCGTGAACGAAATCCAGGCCGTGTATCGTCTCCAGGGCGTGAAGATCAACGACAAGCACTTCGAGATCATCGTCCGCCAGATGATGCGCAAGGTCCAGATCGGGGACCCGGGCGACACCGAGTACCTCCCGGAGGAACTGGTCGACAAGTGGGAGTTCATGGATGCCAACGACGCCATCTTCGGCAAGTACTATATCCTGGATCCGGGCGAGAGCGTCCGGTACGAAGAGGGTGACATCATCGGTGCCCGCGAATTCCGCAGCGAGAACGCCTCGCTCGAGCGCCAGGGCATGAAGATGATGGTGGCCCGCGACGCCAAGCCGGCGACCGCCTCCCAGATTCTCCAGGGTATCACCCGCGCGGCCCTCAAGACCGGCAGCTTCATCTCCGCCGCCTCCTTCCAGGAGACCACGAAGGTGCTCAGCGAAGCCGCCATCCGTGCCCGTGTGGACAACCTCGAAGGCCTCAAGGAGAACGTCATCTGCGGTCACCTCATCCCGGCCGGTACCGGTCTGAACGACTACCAGGACATCGTCGTGGGGTCCAAGACCGAGTACGCTGCCGCAATGAACGACCTGTAGCAGATGGCCGGTCCAGGCCGGCCATGACGTCCCTTAGCGTCATTCCCGGCTTGACCTGGAATCTCAACAGTGAGCCGGCCATTTCAGTATGGCCGGCTTTTTGTATATCTTTGTGGAAAATTCCAGATACGATGAAAAGCATGTTCAGAACCATCGCCATGGTGGCGATAGCCTCCCTGGCACTTGCAGGATGCATCAAGCATGAGCCCTACAGCCACCGGCCCGATCCGGAGCATGGCGGCGGTCATGGCGGGCAGACGGAGGAAAAACTGCTTCTGACCCAGCGCAACGACTGGACCATCCGTTATATCGGCCGTGAAAACCAGGTCTATGACGACGGGACGACCGCCGTGCAGGAGCGTTTCAAGATATCCTGCTCCGCCGGCATCAACCTGTTCCCGCTCATCATCAGCCCGAACGACCTGAAGAATGTCTATAACAACGACCTGCTCTCGTTCTTCGAGTATGAGGTGAAACTGCTGAAGGCCGATGCCAATGCCAATCCGAACTCGACGCTCGAGGACCTGGGAGTCTATTCCGCCCGGCAGACGGACATCTGGTTCAACCGCCACATGCACGGGACCTGGATCCTGTACGTGGCCGAACTGGACGCCCAGCTGAACCTGACGGGACAGTATGCGGAGTATGAGTTCACCATCCAGGAAGAGGTGGCTACCGAGTCCTTCAAGCGCTGGATCGGCGCCTACCACGTGTCCGACGGCTACAGCGCCTTCGACATCCAGGTGTCCAGCGCCGACGCGAATTACCTGTATTATGTCGATGGTTGGGAGACCGGCCGTTCCGTCAGCCAGCAAATGGACGGGGAGCGCGATTGGATCTATGCCCGTTTTGCCGATGGGAGACTGATCTTCTACAGCCAGTTCCTGACGACCGAAGACTATGACGGCATCACCGTGGACGAGGTCTTTGCCGGCACTTACCTGACCCAGACGTCCGACAGCGTCGGTGACCTGGACTGGGAAGGGGTGGACTATGAGGATCCGGTCGCCTACACAGTGATGGACGGGGAGACGATCACCCTGCAGCCGACCCAGATTACCTATGACAACGGTTATACCCTGACATATAACAGCATGCGGTATTCCCGCCTGTGGTTCTCGGATAACGGCAACACGGTGAACTGGGCCTACTACAACACCGCGGGCGTACCCACCCTCCCGTCCGTGATGACCCGGCTGCCCGGCACCCGCGCCGTGGATTCCGCCCCGGCCGTCCGTCTCCGTTCCAAGGGAACCGTGCACCGCGACCAGCTCAAGCCCGCCCGCGCCTCCCGGGTCCGGAAGTGGACAAAGAACTGATTATTCCGAAGAAATTCGTATATTAGCAGTCTGAATTTCAGACTGCTTTTTTTATGCGAAATCTCTATCTGACCAATACGCTGACGCACCGGAAGGAACTGTTCGTGCCCATTCATCCGGGCCATGTGGGGATGTATGTGTGCGGTCCCACCGTGTACGGGGAGGCCCATCTGGGGCACGCCCGTCCCGGAGTGACCTACGACGTGCTGTTCCGGCTGCTCAAGCATCTGGGATACAAGGTCCGCTATGTGCGGAATATCACCGACGTGGGCCATCTGGAGCACGATGCCGACGAAGGGGAGGACAAGATTGCGAAGAAGGCCCGCCTCGAGGACCTGGAGCCCATGGAGGTGGTCCAGACCTATACGGAACGCTATCACGAGGCAATGCGCCTGCTGAACGTGGAGTCCCCGTCCATCGAGCCCCGCGCCTCCGGCCATATCATCGAGCAGATTGAAACCGTGAAGAAGATCCTGGAGGCGGGATATGCCTATGAATCCAACGGTTCCATCTATTTCGACGTGGAAAAGTACAACCGCGACTTCGGCTACGGCATCCTGTCCGGACGCACGCTGGAGGCGACCCTGGAGGGAACGCGCACCCTGGACGGCCAGTCCGACAAGCGGGCTCCCTACGACTTCGCCATCTGGAAGAAGGCCGAACCGGAGCACATCATGCGCTGGCCCTCCCCGTGGGGCGAAGGCTTCCCCGGCTGGCACCTGGAGTGCTCGGTGATGGGGGAAAAGTACCTGGGCCGCGAATTTGACATCCACGGCGGCGGTATCGACCTCCTGTTTCCGCACCACGAGTGCGAGATCGCGCAGAACCAGGCCTCCCGCGGCACCCAGGGCGTGCATTACTGGGTCCATAACAACATGATTACCATCAACGGGCAGAAGATGGGCAAGTCCCTCGGGAACTTCATCACCCTCCCGCAGCTGTTCAGCGGCGACCATCCCAAACTGGAGCGTGCCTACAGCCCGATGACCATCCGCTTCTTCATCCTCCAGGCCCACTACCGCAGCACCCTTGACTTCTCCAACGAGGCCCTCCAGGCCGCGGAAAAGGGCTACAAGCGCCTGATGCAGGCGGGGCGGGAGCTTGGTGCCAATGCGGTTTCTCCGCTCGCTGCGCTCGGTCGAAATGACAATGGGTCTGTCCTTTCGGGCGGAGCCGGAGGCGGAGTCGAGAAATCTGTTTCTCCCGCCATCGCCGCCCTCATCGACAATGTCTATGAGGCCCTCTGTGACGATATGAACACCCCCATCGCCATCGCGCACCTGTTCGAGGCGGTGAAAATGATCAATGCCGGGAAACTCCCGGAGGCCGACAAGGCCGCGCTCCGGCAACTCTTCGAGGACGTCGTATTCGGCATCCTGGGCCTCCGCGACGAGGAGGCCGCCGGTTCCTCCGGCAAGGCCGAAAAGGCCCTCGAGGGCGTGATGGAGATCGTCCTCGAAGACCGGCGCAAGGCCCGCGCCGAGAAGAACTGGGCCGAATCCGACCGCATCCGCGACCTCCTCGCTTCCTTCGGCATCACCGTGAAGGACACCAAGGAGGGCGCCACCTGGACTTTGGAATAGATTCTTTCGTCGGTCTCCGACCTCCTCAGAATGACAAGATATCAGTCTCGGACCTCCTAACAATGGCAGAGTGGTGTCATTCCGAACCCCGGAGGGGTGAAGGAATCTGAAAACATAAGGTTATGAAATTCATTTCGTGGAACGTGAACGGCCTGCGGGCCGTGGCGGGGAAGGGGTTTGCGGACGTGTTCGCGGACCTGGACGCCGATTTCTTCTGCCTGCAGGAAACCAAGCTGCAGGCCGGGCAGATTGACCTGGAATTCCCGGGATACCGGTCCTACTGGAATTACGCCGAAAAGAAGGGTTATTCAGGCACGGCCATCTATACCCGGCACGAACCCTTGTCGGTGCGGTATGGCATCGGCGTGGAGGAGCACGACCACGAAGGGCGGGTCATCACCCTGGAGTATGCCGATTTCTTCCTCGTGTGTGCCTATGTGCCCAATTCTCAGGACGGCCTACGGCGCCTGGACTACCGGATGCAGTGGGAGGAGGCTATGCGCGCTTACCTGTGCGGCCTTCCGAAGCCGGTGGTCTTCTGTGGCGACCTGAATGTCGCGCATCAGGAAATTGACATCAAGAATCCGGCTTCCAATCGCCGTAACGCCGGTTTTACCGATGAGGAGCGCGCCCAGTTCGGGAATCTGCTCGCGGCCGGTTTCATTGACACCTGGCGCTACCAGCACCCGGAGGAGGTGAAGTACTCGTGGTGGTCCTACCGTTTCAATGCCCGCGCGAACAACGCCGGCTGGCGCATCGACTACTTCGTGGTCTCCGAAGCCCTCCGCGACCGCATCGTCTCTACGGAAATCCACAACGAAATCTTCGGCTCCGACCACTGTCCGGTGGAGCTGGTTCTGGAGTAGGTGCTTCATGTGGGGGATCGTTTCCCGGGTTGGGAACGAGCTGTTTTGAAACCGACTGATTATCAACTGCTTATGCAATTGCTAATGCCGAACCTCCAAGACTTTTAGGAGGTTCGGCATTATGGGTATAGTAACGGGTTGGTTTTCAGTCTGTTAGAACCGAGGAGGTTCCCAACCTGTATGAGGCTTTGCTAGAACGGCAGGTCGTCATCCGGGGAGTCGGCCGGCTGGGGCGCCGGGGCCGTGTAGGACGGCGGAGCGGGCTGATACTGGGGCTGGGCGGGCTGGGGGGCATAGCCGCCCTGCGGCTGGGCAGGGGCACCGTAGCCCGGGCCGGCGTAGCCGCCCTGGGAAGGCGCGGGAGCGGAATAGCCCTGGGACGGGGCGGCGCCATAGCCGGGTTGGCCGCCGGCAAAGCCCTGGCCCTGCGGAGCGTCGGGACGCTTCCCGAGGAGCTGCATGTTGTCGGCCTGGACCTCGGTGGTATAGCGCTTGGCGCCGGTCTGGTCGGTCCACTGGCGGGTGCGGAGCTTGCCTTCGATGAAGATCTGGCTGCCCTTGTGGACGTATTTCTCAACATAATCGGCGGAGCTTCGCCAGGCGACGATGCTGTGCCATTCCGTGTTTTCGTGGGTCTCGCCGTTGCGGTCGCGGTAGCGTTCGGTCGTCGCGAGGCGGAAGGAGGCCACCTTGGCGTTGCCCTGGGGGCCCTGGGGATTGGAGTCGAGGTAACGGATTTCAGGGTCGTTTCCAACGTTACCGATGAGCATTACTTTGTTCAGTGCCATAATCAATCGTATTTTCCGACGGGAGAAACCGTCTCCCGTCCAAGTTGCAAGTTAGCAAAAAATCCGCAACATTGCTGCGGCGTCGGGCGTTTCTCCCGTAAAAATCGAATAACCGGCGACAGCCTGGTACAGGAGCCAGCGCCGGCCGGAAACGTAGGCCCGGCCGCAGCCTTCCAGGCAGGGCGTCCGGTAGTTCGCCTCCAGGACGACGGCGCCGGAAAAGTCAGGCAGGCCGTCCATCGGTCCCGGGACCGTGTAGATCACCAGATCCGGCGAAAGGCCGCTCAGCGCCTCCACCGGAACCCAGGCGCAGCCGAGATCAGAGGCAAGCGCTGCCGCCCGCTCCGGCGTCCGGTTCGCAAGCATAACCCGGCAACCCAGACGCTGTGCGGCCACCGCCGCGGCCCGTCCGGCGCCGCCGCAGCCCACGACCAAGGCCTCCGAAACGTCCAGCCCGGTCTCCTCCACGGCCATCACCACGCCGTCCACGTCCGTATTGTAACCGGCGATGCCGTCCGGGGTTTTCACGGCGAGGTTCACGGCCCCGCAGAGCCGGGCGCCATCCGAGAGGATGTCCACCGATCGGAAGGCATCCAGCTTGAAAGGCGCCGTGATGTTGATCCCGTCGTATCCGTCCAGGAAACGCTGCCAGGAGGGCCCGAATTCAGCGCCTTCCAGCAGGTCATAAGGATAGCGTCCCCCGTAGGCGGCAGCGAACAAAAGCGGGCTCAGGGAGCCTGCAACCGGGTTTCCAATAAGGCCGAAACGTTTCATAAACACAAAAGGTCATGCATGTTGACACAAATTTAATGGAAAATCCCTAAATAATGTATAAATTTGTAGGTTAATGGAAAAAACAGACGCCGCATGAAATCCATCCTGGGCATCGGGAACGCCCTGACCGACATCCTGGCCGTCCTCCCGGACGACACGCTCCTGAAGAAGTACCACCTTCCGCTCGGGAGCATGCAGCACGTTGACATGGAAACGGGCGACCGGATCTGGGAAGCGCTCAAGGAATACGGCGTGAAGTACGTCCCGGGCGGCTCGGCGGCCAACACGGTCACCTGCACATCCATCTTCGGGATGCCCTCCGGCTACATCGGCAAGATCGGCAACGACGACCTCGGGAACCTGTTCAAGAGCACGATGGAGCAGTACGGCGTCCGCGTCCAGATGCTTTACGGTACCAAGTCCAGCGGCCGCTGCATGGTCTTCATCACGGGGGCCAATGCGGAGCGCACCTTCGCCGACTACATGGGCGCGACCCTGGAACTGGGCCCGGACGACCTGCAGCCCGAATTCTTCGAAGGGTACGACTACTTCCACATCGAGGGCTACCTGGTCCAGAACCAGGAACTCATCGCGAAGGCCGCGCGCATGGCGAAGGCCGCCGGCTGCATCATTTCCATCGACATGGCCTCCTACAACGTCGTGGAATCCAACGACGCCTTCTTCCACAACCTGGTGGAGAACTACGTGGACATCGTCTTCGCGAACGAGTCCGAGGCGAAGGCCTTCACCAAGATGGAGCCCCGCGAGGCCCTGGACGAGATTGCCCGCCACTGCCAGATTGCGGTCGTGAAAGTGGGAAAGGCCGGGTCGATGGTCAAGTCCGGGGACGAGTGCCACATCATCGAACCCTGGCCCGCAACCCCCGTGGACGCCACCGGCGCCGGAGACACTTACGCCGCCGGCTTCCTGTATGCCCATTCGCTCGGGATGCCCCTCCGCGTCTGCGGTGAAATCGGGTCCATCATCGCCGCCAAGGTGGTCGAGGTCATCGGCACCAAGATCGATATCCCCCGCTGGCGCGATGCCAAGCTGGAAATCCGCGAGCTCATAGCCGCCAACACGAAATAGACTATGCTGGAACCGGTCAAAGATATGCTCAGGCGCCAGAGCCTGAAGAAACACGCCTCCACGGAGCCGACGGGATTCGTCCCGCTCAGCAAGATCCGCTCCGCCGTGGCGTTCATCGACGTGGAAGACACTTCCTTCAACGAGTGCAAGAACCTGCTGATGCAGTTCTTCCGCGACAACAACATCAAAGGCGACATCTTCTTCTTCGACTTCCGGAAACTCACGGAAGGGGAACGCCTCATCACCAGCATCACCACGACCATCCTCAAGAAGGACCTGAACTGGTTCGGAAAACCCTCCCGCGAGAAGGTATCCCTGATGCTGGACGGTGAGCCCGATCTGTTCCTTTCGCTGCTGCCTTATAACGATTATCCCATCGAATTCATGGCCTGCTGCTCCCGGGCCCACTTCAAAGTGGGGCGCGCCCAGCTGCCGGGCAACACGTTCGACCTGGTGATCAAGGACCCGGAAGGCCGGAAACTCACCGAAGCGGAGTTCTGCAAGGAACTGATCCGCTTCATGGACAAGATCCGATGAAGAAATACCTCATCGTCTTCCTCATCTCCATGGTGCCGCTCATCGAACTGCGCGGCGCAATCCCCTATGCCGTCACGATCGGCCTTCCCATCATCCCCTCCATCATCGTCGCCGTCATCGGCAACATGATTCCGGTCCCGTTCATCTTCCTGTTCGCCCGCCGGATCCTGGAATGGGGCAAGGACAAGCCCCTCATCGGCAAATTCTTCACCTGGTGCCTCGAGAAGGGCGAAAAAGGGGGCGAGAAACTGAAAGCGAAGGCCGGGAAAGGCCTGTACATCGCCCTGCTCCTGTTCGTGGGCATCCCGGTGCCGGGCACGGGCGCCTGGACCGGCACCCTGGCCGCCAGCATCCTGAACATGGACTTCAAGAAAAGCGTCCTGTATGTCCTCGCCGGCGTCCTGCTGGCCGGGGTGATCATGCTGGTCCTTTCGCTGGTCGCCTACAACCTTTTCACCACCCTGTTCCTGTAAGAAAAACCACCACCGATATGACACTGAAACGACTGATTTCCCGGACTTCCCTGCTTCTGATTGCCGCCTGCTGCCTCACGGGCTGCCTCGCCGGCAAGTTTATGAGCAACACCGCCCTCAAGCCGTCCAAGCACGGCGTAGCCGATATCGAGCGCACCCGCCAAAAGGCCGATTCCCTGGCTCCCGGCGTGATGGCCTGGTATGACGACCTGCACGAGAAAGGCATCTTCAAGGATATCAACCGCACCGACCCGGACGGTTACAAACTGCACGCCGTCTATGCCCCCGCCCAGGATCCGGAGACGGCCCGGGGAACGGCCATCGTCGTCCACGGATACACGGACAACCACCTCGTGTTCATGTACCTCGTCCGGATGTACCGCGATGAATTGAACTACAACGTGCTGGTTCCGGACCTGCAGTTCTTCGGCTATTCCGAAGGCGAGGCCGCCCAGATGGGCTGGCTGGACCGGCTGGACGTGGAAGACTGGGCCACCGTCGCCCACGATATCTTCAAGAATGACTTCATGGTCGTGCATGGCGTTTCCATGGGCGGCGCCACCACCATGATGATGAGCGGCGATCCCCTGCCGGCCTATATCCGCGCCTTCGTGGAAGACTGCGGCTATTCCTCCGCCTGGGACCAGTTCGCGCACAACCTGAAGCAGGACTATCATCTGCCCACGTTCCCCATCCTGAACAGCGCCAGCATCGTGACCCGCAACCGCTACGGCTGGGGTTTCAAAGAGGCATCTTCCGTGGCGCAGCTCGCCAAGTGCGACCGCCCGATGCTCTTCATCCACGGTACCGCCGACGATTTCGTCCCCGTCGAGCACGTTTATAAGAACTACGAGGCCAAGGTGCACGGCTACAAGGAACTCTACCTCGTCGAGGGCGCCGTCCATGCCAATTCCTACGCCAAGGATCCGGCGAACTACACCTGGCGCGTGAAATACTTCCTGGACCGGGTGCAGAGCGGGGAAATCACGACTTTATAAAGAGCTGTTCCGCTGGCGGACGGCCTCGAAGAGGAGGATGGCGGCGGAGACGGAGACATTGAGGCTGTCCAGGCGGCCGAGCATCGGGATCTTGATGTGCGCGTCGGCCGCTTCCCGCCAGATATCCGTGAGACCGGTGGATTCTGTGCCCATGATGAGCGCCGTGCCCACGGTCATGTCCGTGTCATAGTACCAGGACGAGTCCTGGAGCTGGGCCGTGAGGATGCGGATGCCGCGGGCGCGGAGCCACGCGATGGTTTCCGCCGATGTGGCGCATACCGTGGGAACGGTGAACACGCCGCCGAGGCTCGCCCGGATGAGGTTCGGGTTGTAGAGGTCCGTGAGGGGATCGCACACGATGACCGCATCGGCCCGGGCGGCATCGGCACTGCGCAGCACCGCGCCCAGGTTTCCCGGCTTCTCCACCGACTCCAGCACCACGACAAGCGGGTTCTCCCGGAGCGTCAGGTCCTCCAGCCGCCGTTCGCGGCACTCCACCTCGGCGATGATCCCCTCCGTGGAGTCGCGGTACGCCACCTTCCGGTAGAGCGTTTCGGGGATTTCGATGAGATTTGTCATTTCGAGCGGAGCCGAAGGCGAAGTCGAGAAATCGGAGAAAGAGATTTCTCCACGCGCTTCGCTTGGTCGAAATGACAGGGGCACGTCGCTTTGTTGAAATGACAGGGGCCCATCGCTGGAACGAAGTGACGCGAGGGCCCCTTCCCCGGCCACCTCGGGGCACACGAACAGGGTCCGGACGGTAAAGCCGGCCTCGAGGCAGTGCTCCAGCTCGCGCCGGCCCTCCACGACGAAAAGGCCCTGCTCCCGCCGCGCCTTGGATTTCTCCTGCAGCAAGAGCAGATTCTTGATCTTCGGATTCTGCGCCGATGTGATGGTCTCAATTCTCATACGGAAGTGCATTGTCTGAAGGGCTTTCTTTTTCTGAACCTGTGCCACCCTCGGCATCATAAGAGGGAGGGGCCCATTTATGGGAGGGGTCGCGAAGCGACGGTTCAGAAAAAGAAAGCCCTTCAGGCCTAGAACTTCTCCGGCCGCATGGTCGGGAAGAAGAGGACGTCCTGGATGGCCTCGGCGCCGGTCATGAACATGGTAAGGCGGTCGATGCCGATGCCGATGCCCGAAGTGGGCGGCATACCGTACTCGAGCGCCCGCACGAAGTCGTAGTCGATGTACATAGCCTCGTCGTCACCCTTGGACTTGAGGGCCGCCTGTTCCTCGAAGCGCTCCAGCTGGTCCACCGGGTCGTTCAGCTCCGAGTAGGCATTGGCCAGTTCCTTGCCGGCCACGAAGAGTTCGAACCGCTCGGTGAGGGTGTCGTCGTAGCGGCAGCGCTTGGTGAGCGGGGACATCTCCACGGGATAGTCGGTGACGAAGGTGGGCTGGATGAGGTTCTTCTCGCAGAATTCGCCGAAGATGGCGTCGATCAGCTTGCCCACGCCCATCTCCGGAGTCACTTCCACACCCAGCTGCTTGCAGGTCGCCCGGAGCTGCGCCTCGTCCATGCCCTTGACATCGACCCCGGCGTACTCCTGGATGGCATCCAGGATGCGGAGGCGGCGGAACGGACCCTGGAAGGAGATTTCGTTCCCGCCGATGACCTTGGTCAGGCCGCCGGTCGCCAGGGCCACCTGCTCCAGCATCTTTTCGGTAAAGTCCATCATCCAGTTATAGTCCTTGTAGGCCACGTACAGTTCCACGCAGGTGAATTCCGGATTGTGGGTCTTGTCCATGCCCTCGTTGCGGAAGTTCTTCGCGAACTCGTACACGCCCGGGAAGCCGCCCACGATGAGGCGCTTGAGGTAGAGTTCGTTCGCGATCCGCAGGTACATGTCCACGTCCAGCGCATTGTGGTGCGTGATGAACGGGCGTGCGGTCGCACCGCCCGGGATGGGCTGGAGGATCGGGGTTTCCACTTCCAGGCAGCCGGCTTCGTCAAAGTAGCGGCGCATCGTGGAGATGATCTTCGCACGCTTGACGAAGACCTCTTTCACCTGCGGGTTCACCACGAGGTCCACGTACCGCTGGCGGTAGCGGAGTTCCGGATCGGCAAAACCGTCGTGGACGGTGCCGTCGGCATCGGTCTTCACGATCGGAAGGACGCGGAGGGACTTGGACAGGACCGTGAGTTCCTTCGCATGGACCGACAACTGGCCGGTCTGGGTGATGAAGGCAAAACCTTTGATCCCGACGATGTCGCCGATGTCCAGCAGTTTCTTGAAGACGGTGTTGTACAGGGTTTTGTCCTCGCCGGGGCAGATTTCGTCCCGCTTGACATAGACCTGGATGCGTCCGGCCGGGTCCTGCAGTTCCATGAAGGAGGCTGCGCCCATGATGCGGCGGGACATGATGCGGCCGGCGATGCATACGTCGGCGAAATTCCCTTCCTCCGGCTTGTAGCCTTCGGCGATGGCCACCGTGGTGGTATTGACAGGGTAGAGGGGCGCCGGATAGGGGTTGACGCCTAATTCGCGGAGTTTTGCGAGGGATTCCCGACGGCCGCGCTCCTGCTCGTTCAGTTCGATATTCGTTGCCATAGAAAGCGTTATCTGTGTTTATCAGGGTTGATAGCGGTTGCAAAGGTACGAAAAACCTCCCACAATCCGTCTCTTGGCCGATTTATTTGCTTAAAAGTTTTCAAAATGTTGGGAAAATTAGATTATTCTGCTTAATTTTGCCAATGTATATGATAGTGTCCATACCGGACGCCGTGTCCGGCCAGCCCCAAAAGGGCAGGAAAACGCATCGATATACCATTAAATATAATAAGGAAACAACAACAATTCTTATCATATGAAACTGAAAAGCTTAACACTGATTCTCGCCGCCGTGCTCGGGGCCCAGGTTGCCTTCGCACAGCAGAGTACTACCGATCCCAGCGTGGAGTTCAATCCCCACTGGTACGGTTTGATCCAGGGTGGAGCCGGTTACACCATCGGTGAAACTGCCTTCAAAGATTTGATTTCCCCCGCTGCAGCCCTTTCTTTCGGCTATCAGTTCAATCCGGCCCTCGGCCTGCGCTTCGGTGCTTCCGGCTTCCAGGGCAAGGGTAACGTGGTCTCCCCGCTGGAGGTGTACAAGTTCAACTACCTCCAGGGCAACGTGGACCTCACCCTCGACCTCGCCAACCTGATCAAGTATGATCACCAGCGGGTCTTCAATCCCTACATCTTCGCGGGTGCCGGTGTCGCCTACGGCTTCAACAATGGCGCCAACAACGTGAAGCAGACCAACCCGAAGGAGTATTTCGCCCTCCTCTGGGACAAGCACATGATTTCCCCTGTCGGCCGCATCGGTATCGGTGCTGACATCCGCCTCTCCGAGGCTGTCGCCATCACCCTTGAAGTGAACGACAACATCCTGTCCGACCGTTTCAACTCCAAGAAGGTCGGTCACCCCGACTATCAGTTCAACGCCCTCGCCGGCCTGAAGATCAACTTCGGCAAGGCTACCCGCCCGTGCGCGAAGTACTTCGCCGACATCGCCGCCGCTGAGGCCGCCGCTGCCGCCCTGAAGGCCCAGCAGGAAGCCGAGCGCGCCGCGAAACTCGCCGCCGAGAAGGCTGCTGCCGAGAAGGCTGCCGCCGAGAAGGCCGCTGCTGAGAAGCTCGCCGCCGAGAAGGCCGCCGCTGAGAAGCTCGCCGCTGAAATGCGCCAGGTCAACACCTTCTTCCTGATCAACTCCGCCGTCATCTCCGACGAGGAGGCCGCCAAGCTTGTCCGTTACATCGACTGGCTGAAGGCCAACCCGAACGTGAAGGTCGCCATCGCCGGCCACGCCGACAAGGGCACCGGTAACAAGCGCATCAACCAGAAACTCTCCGACCAGCGTGCCGCCGCCGTCAAGGACTTCCTCGTGGAGCGTGGCATCGCCGAGACCCGCATCGTTTCCGTCGTCGGTAACGGCGACCGCGTCCAGCCGTTCGCTGAGAACGACCTGAACCGTGTGGTTATCAGCACTATTGAGTAATCAATAAACTCTTAATTCTATACCAACTTTATGAAAGTCAAATTCACCAAACTTGCAGCGCTGCTCCTCGCCGGAGCCGCACTGTTCGTGGCTGGATGTACCGACTATGAAGTCGACATCCAGAATGTAGACAAGAAGGTTGACGAACTGGCCGCTAAGACCGCCGCCGACCTTAACAGCCAGGTCAATGCGTTGACGACCATGATCAAGACGCTGGAGACCAGCACTGCTGCTGACATCAAGAAGGTGTCTGATGATCTGGCGACCCTCCAGGGCCTTCACAGCGCCCTTCGTTCCGATTTCGACGCCAATGTCGCTTCCGTCAACGAAGCTATCAAGGCCCTTCAGGCTGCTGATGTGACCTTCACCCAGCAGATCACTGATCTGTCTACCAAGTATCAGAACCTTGCCGACACGAAGGCTGACAAGACCGAGCTTGCCCAGGCTAAGATCGACCTCCTCGCCGCTATCGCCGATGAGGAAGCCCGCGCCAAGGCGAAGGAAGCTGAGATCGAGGCTGCCGTGAAGAGGATCAACGAGGTAACCATCCCCGCTCTCCAGGCCCAGATCGACGACATCGTCAAGGTGAAGATTCCGGCTCTCGAGCAGGATATCCAGGATCTGAAGGATGGTAAGGTGGACAAGGTTGACTTCGAGGCCTATAAGACGGCCACCCAGAAGACCATCGAAACCATCGAGGCTGCGATCGGTGACCTTGCCGAGCTCAATACCAAGAGCAAGGACTCCCTGGTCGCTGCCGTCAACGAGGTTCTCGCCAAGTTCGACGACTATGTGCTGACCGAGACCTTCGAGGCGTTTGTCAAGATCGCTGCCACCAAGGAAGAACTCACGACTACCGCGAATGCTCTCAGCGCCCGTATCGGTGAGCTCGAGTCCCTGACGGCTGAGTTCCCGGAGGATGTGACCATCAAGGAGTACATCGATGGTAAGGTCGAGGATCTCCAGGGGAAGATCAACACGATCAACGGGCATCTGACGACCCTCGATGGCCAGGTTGAGACGTTGAACAAGACTGTCTATGAGACGGTTCTTCCTCAGATTCAGTTTGCTCTTGATTACGAAGGTTACTATTCCTCTGCTAATGGCCTTCAGGGATACATTGAGGACTTTGCAGTTGCCGCTCTCCTCGCAGCTCGCGAATACACGGATGATTGCGTTGATGAGATCTTCTGGTACCTCGATGATATCTACGATTACATTTACGAACTGTACGACATTCTCCTGAACCGCGTCCAGAGCGTTGTCTATGTTCCGGACTACGACGATCAGAAGATGACCCTGAACCTCGTGTACTACACCGACTACGCTGGTCACTTCCTCGTGATCGGTAAGGAGACTGAGGTTACTTATAAGGTCAATCCGGCTGACGCCTTCAAGGATACGCAGGCCCTGGCCGCCCTCGTGAAGAAGGGTGCCCTCGATTTCGATGTCGTTCCCGTGAAGACTCGCGGTGGTGATGCCGAGACCAATGATCCGAGACTGGACATCGTCGGTGTGAAGAACTACGATGCCGAGACCGGTAAGTTCACCCTCATCGTTCGTCCGAACAATGTCGTGAGCTCCGCTTTCGCTGACTACCAGATTGATCCGTATGCCATGTACTTCGCCCGTCTGCAGGCCAGCCAGGAGAATGGCGAGATGCAGCTCGTGCAGAACGAGGATGGCACCTATCAGGTCATCAATATCCCCTTCGGCCCTGAATTCAGCGGTTACCAGACGGAAGACGAGGTCTTCACCGGTTGGGAGAAGATCGTTGATGAGGAAGCTTGGGGCGAGTGGGTCAAGAATGAATGGTACCAGTTCTGGGGCATGGGTTATCATTATGAGTATCACCCGGAGCAGTCCCACTATGAGCCTACCTTTGAGACCTATGTCTGGTATGCTTATTCCGCTGAAGAGCTTGCCGCCTACAAGGAGGCTATCGACGAACTCGAGCAGGCCCTCAATGACTACATCCAGGACGATATCGAGAAGTACAACGAGCTTGTTGAGAAGTACAATGCCGCTATCGAAGCCTACAACAAGGCTCTCGACAAGTACATGGATTCCCTGCAGCGTCGTGGCTCTGCCCGCAACTATGCGGCTGCCCTGAATGTGTACCTGAATGCTGAGCACCGCGTCGCTACCGTTGCTTACGATCTGCCTGTGGAGTCCCAGGTTACCAATATCTCCAGCACCTACACTACCTTCTATCCTTCCAAGTATGCGGAATCCGAGCACATCTACATCAATCGGAACCCGTATGTGAAGCTTGAGAAGCTCGATGAGAACAAGCAGGATGTCAAGGCTTATGAGGACTACATCCAGGAGCTTGAGTTCAACTCCAAGGAGACCAAGGAAATCCTTGCTGCTGCTGTTCCTGCCGTCACCATCTTTGACGCCCAGTTCGAGAACGCCCGCACCATCTCCTATGACCTGGCCCGTGAGGAAGGTTACCTGGTGATTGATCCTACTTGGAGCAATGCTGCCATTTCCTACATGCCCGCTTTCGGTGAGGAGAAGTACTTCGTCGTGAAGAATGACTTCGAAGGTGAGAAGATTCCGCCGTATGCCACCGTTCGCATGAACTATCTGGATGGTGACAAGGGTTATGCCAATTCTACCCTCAAGGGTCGCGTCGGTGACTTCGTCTTCGGTGCCTATGTCCTCGAGGACAATATGTTCGGTTCCAAGTGGGCTTGGCTCGGCGCTGTCAAGGTTGTTCCTCCGACCGTGAAGATCGATCTCTCTCTCGAGAAGCCGGTTACCTGGACCTATGCCAACGATGCTGACATTGATCACAACCGCTTCTATCTGACTGAGGGCAGCAAGGAGTACTTCCGCGATGATCTCGTTGTCAAGATTGACACCGACCTCGAGGAAGTTGCCGAGAAGTTCGGTATCACCCCGGCTGACCTCCAGGGTCTCTATCCGACCTCCGAGAACCGTATGATCGTCAAGTACGACGTCGAGGAAGTTAATGCTAAGGGCAAGAAGGAAGCTTATGAGGTTCGTGTCAGCTTCACTGGCTTCGGTCCTGACGCCCAGCCTGTGTACACCCGTTATGAGAACGGTGAGGCTGTTGAGAAGCCCGCTCTGAAGATCGGTCACGTCGACCTCGATCCTAAGACTGGCGCCCTCGACATGAACGTCACCAACTTCGAGTGGGACAAGACCTACACGGTCAATGCCAAGTACTACTATGTCGATCATTTCTTCGGTAGTGTTTCCGTCATCGTGGATGTGAACTTCGTGTTCAACACCGTCGACCGCAGCCGTGCGGATGTCACCATCCCTGTGCAGGATGTCACCTTCGCCATCAATGGCGCTGACTACCAGAAGAACGAGGGTGCCGGTTGGTACAAGTGGGTTGGCAAGAGCCAGCAGGAAGCGATCAAGAAGGCGTTTGTTGATGGTGGTGTCATCACCGCCGCCGACTTCGAAACTGTCGCTGACTTCGCCGAGAGCGAACTGGTTGACGAAATCGTTGACGTTATCACCAACAACCCGAACGATCTCTATGGCTATGTCGCCGTCTCCCAGGACAAGCAGATTGCCAGCACGACCGATCTGTTCACTCCTTCTGCTCTCCAGCAGTTTGCCAAGAAGGATAAGAACGGTAACTTCGTCCAGGATCCTGAGAATCCGTACAAGTTCCTCGGTGCCGAGTCTTACCGCTTTGTGACCACCTACATCGGTGAGAAGGTTATCATGCCGTTCACCTTCAACTGGACTGTCCCGGCTTATGACTATGAACCTCTGCCGAACCAGACTAAGAAGGATGCGAACGAGGTTTGGTTCAGCTATGCTGCTCCTCGTTACGATGAAACCCGTGACGTCCTTACTCACTACGATGTCACTTACATGAACGTCCCTGCTCTTGCGTTCAATATTGTTGATGCCAAGGGTAAGTACTTCAACTGGAAGGACAAGGTGAACTCCGGTGACTACTTCTATGATGCCAACGTCATTTCCAGCTTCTACTATACCGATCCTAAGTTCGGTGCCAAGGCTCTCGAGAAGCAGAATATCACTGCTGACCTGAAGGTCTATGAGGACCTCTGGAGCTCTGACGAGAAGGAGAACTTCGAGCACAGCGTGTTCTACTATCGTTCCACGCTCGACGCTATCCCGATGTTCGGTAAGCTGGAGATCGTTTCCGGTGACGCTCGCTTCGAAATCCCGACCAGCTTCGGTAATCCGTACACCGGTGTTAAGCTCGCTGAGACTCCGTACAACAACTACGAGCTCCGCGCTTGGAAGCCGTTCGTGGTCGATACCTACAAGCAGGAGATCTTCATCGATCTCGACAACCCGGGAGTCTACACGATTGACCTGCTGAAGGGTATCCAGTTCTACGATGCCCGTCAGGTTGCCCAGAGCACCCCGAGCAGCGAGACCATCCGCGAGGTTAACGGTGTCCAGTGCTGGGTCCGTCCGATGATGGATCTCAAGAATGGCACTTGGGTGATCGGTAACGGCACCGCCGCCAACGGTTACGCTACGGGTGTCTCCTCTGCCCAGGCTTATGAGATTGCCGTTCAGGACTTCGAGTGGGATAACATCACCGCTGTCCCTGCTCAGTATCGTGGTCTGATCAATGTCAAGGAGAACAAGGAAACCTATACCTATCAGATGGAGTTTGACTACCGTTCTGAGATCGGATTCTCCGACACTGTGTCTGTCCCGTTCACCTTCAAGCTCCTGACCAAGTGGCAGGAACTCGACGAGTTCGAGGTCACTGTTACCGTCCGTGGTCTGAATGCTCAGTAATCGAGCAAAAGCATACTAAGAATTGGGCCGGTCCTTTTGGACCGGTCCTTTTTTTGTGTATCTTTGTATGTAGTTAGTACAACCTGAACCATGAAGAAGATCATTGCTTTGATTGCGGCCACTCTGGTCGCTTTGTGCACAGCGTACAGTAGTTACGCTATGCCGGATCCGGATGCACCGGGCACGAAGCTCATTACGATCCAGGCGGGCGGTCTGCCCGGCTTTGGCGGTCTCCTCACCGGAAGCATCTGTATGGCCAACCTTGGAAAGAGCCACCTGTATGGCGGCCTCCAGCTGGGCGCCAATTATCGCCATGGCGCCGCTCTTGCGACCAAGAAGTTGGATGCATCCCTTGCTCCCCGTATCTCCCTGGGTTTTAACCTGGGCCGTGTGGTCGAACTTCATTTCGGCGGATTGGCCGGTATCGATGCCCAGCGCTTTGATGAATTGAAGAGCAGCCTTGTTTTCTGCTATGGTGGTTTCGGCGGCCTGCGATTCAATCTTGGCCCTACCGTGGGTATCGTCCTGGAAGGTTGCTATTCCAACTGCCTTCCTTACGCATCGGGCGGACTCTCGTTCCGTTTCTAGCAGATTCCTCAGGATGTAAATGCATTGGCCGGGTCTCCTCCCCAAGAGACCCGGCCGGTATATAAAACGAACTTAACAAATAGACACGAACTCGCTTCGTTGTCTGGTGCAAAGGTATATTCTTTTATTTAGATTCGCAAATCATTTACGATTTCAAAGTAAAATAAATTATTTTACTTTGAAATTAAAAGTTTTAATTTCTCGCCCCGCTACTTTTTCCTCGCTTCTTCCGGTCTCTAATTATCTGATAGTCAAAGCGTACGGTTGAGGATTCCCCGTTTTTGGGCTACTTTCTCATTCTCTTCTGTATCTCGCATGGATAGTTTTATTACTTTTGTTCCGAACCATCCACGTATTCATGATGAAGAAGTTGTCTTTGTACGCCGCCGCCATGGCCGTTTTCGCTTTTTGCTCCTGCGCTTGCGGGGGAAAGGATCCTGTTCCGGCCGAGCCGGAGAAGCCTTCCGGGGATCCGTCTGTGGAAGTTTCCGAGGTTACGCTCTGGACGACGACGTTCAATCAATCCAAGGCCTTCGAGAAGTCCAGTTTCCCATTTGGTAAAGCTTCCGCATCGACGACCCAGTATATCGTACGGTTCACGGACGCGACTTTCCAGACGGTCGATGGCTTTGGTCTGGCGATTACCCAGGCTTCCTGCTACAACCTTCTCAAGATGAGTGCATCGGACCGGACAGCCTTTCTGAAGGAGCTTTTCAGTCGGACCGAAGGCGCCGGTTCTTCCCTGATCCGGGTGTGTATCGGCGGCTCGGACTTTTCCATGGATGAGTATACCTGGTGCGACCGGGAAGGGATGGAGAACTTTGCCGTCCACGAGAGTGAGTCCCAGTATTTGTTCCCCATTCTGGATGAGATTTATCAGATCAATCCGGACGTGCAGATCATCGGATCCCCGTGGAGCTGTCCGCGCTGGATGAAGATGGATGTCCAGGGGAAAGGGGATCCCTTCTATAGCTGGACCTCCGGCCGCCTGAATCCGAAGTACTATGCCGACTATGCCGAGTATTTTGTCAAATGGGTGCAGGAGATGCAGAAACGGGGGTACAAGGTCATGGGCGTCACGCTCCAGAACGAACCCTTGAACAGAGGCAATTCCATGTCCCTGTATATGCCCTGGCAGGATCAGCGCGATTTCCTGAAGGTCGTGGGTCCTGCCTTCGAGAAGGCGGGCTTACAGACACAGATCCTGCTCTTCGACCACAACTACGATTATGACAATATCGCGGGCCAGGGGAGTTATCCGCTGAACATCTACGCGGATGAGGCCGCTTCCAAATATGCCGCCGGTTCCGCCTGGCACAACTACGGCGGCTCGGTCTCGGAACTGGACAATATCCACCGTCGCGCTCCGGATAAGGGCATCTGGTTCACCGAAGCATCCATCGGCACCTGGAACTATGACAAGGGCTTCGGCGCCCAGTTCCAGGAGGATTTCCGCGAGATCATGCTGGGAACCCTGAAACGGTACGGCAAGGGCGTGACGCTCTGGAACCTGATGCTGGACGACGAAGGGAAGCCTTACCGTCCGGGCGGTTGCGGCACCTGCTACGGGGCCGTTTCCATTGACCACCGGAACTATTCCCTCGCTTCCGTGGACCGGAAATCGCATTGGTATGACATTGCCCATGTTTCCGTGGCGGTCCAGCCCGGCGCAGTCCGCATCGGCACCGAAGGCTACACCGCTCCCGGCGTAACCTACCTGGCCTTCCGGAATCCGGATGGCTCCTACGGGGTTCTTTTCCTGAATGAAAGCACGACGGGCCAGCAGTTCCTGTTCGCGGCCGGTACGCAGTACGCGCCCGTCACCGTTCCTCCCCAGTCTGTCGTTTCTGCGGTATGGAAATAGCCGCCGATGGAAAGGTCCATCGACGGCTGTGGGTTGAGATTTCTCGACTTCGCCTTCGGCTCCGCTCGAAATGACAAGGTGTTTTCTATTTCACGCTGAAAGCGAAGATGCAGTGGCTGCGGTAGGTCTCACCGGGACGGAGGACCACTGACGGCCATTCAGCCTTGTTGGGGGAGTCCGGATAGTGCTGGGTCTCCAGGCAGATGCCGTGGCGCTGGTTGTACACGACGCCCTGCTTGCCGGTGACGGTGCCGTCCAAGAAATTGCCGGAGTACACCTGGATGCCGGGCTCGTCGGTGTAGACCTTCAGGTCGATACCGGTAGCCGGGCACCAGAGTTCGACGGCGACGCCGGAGATGTCACCGGCGGTGTCCAGAACCCAGTTGTGGTCGTAACCGTTGCCGTTGCGGATCTGCTCGTCATCGGCCGCGATCTGGTCGCCGATGGCGTGCGGGGTCGTGAAGTCGAACGGGGTACCTGCGACCGGAACGATCTCACCCGTCGTCATATAGGTATCATCCACCGGGGTGAAGTTGGCGGCGTTCACGTACAGGAGGTCCTCCGTGATGGCGTGGTTCGCCGGGTCGCCGGAGAGGTTGAAGTAGGAGTGGTTCGTCATGTTGATGACGGTGGCGGCGTCGGTCGTGGCCTCGTACTGGATGTCGATGGCGTTGTCGGCCGTCAGGGTGTAGGTCACATAGGCCTTCACCTCGCCCGGGAAGTTGTTGTCACCGTCGGGGGAGACGCGGAGGAGCTTCACATGGGAAGCATCGGCCTCGACGCACTCATAGACCTGGTACTGCCAGCCGGTAGGGCCGCCGTGCAGGCAGTGGCCGAAGTTGTTCTGGGGGAGCTGGTACTCCACGCCGTCCAGGGTGATCTTTCCCTGGTTGATGCGGTTGGCATACCGGCCGATGGAGGCGCCGAAATCGGTCTGGTTGTTCTCCGGGAAGTAGTCGGAGACCTTGTCGAAGCCGAGGACCACGTCGCGCTTGACGCCGTCCTTGTCGGGGACCAGGATGGAAACGATGCGGCCGCCGAAGTTGGTGACGCAGACTTCCATGCCGGCTTCATTGGTGAGGGTGTACAGGGCGGTGGGGGCGTCGTTGTAGGTGCCCGCGAAATCGTCCGGGTTCAGGCCGGAGGCCGTGAGGGCCGGCTGTTTGGGGGTGCAGGCTGCCACGAAGGCGAGGCAGGCTGCGGTGAGGAGGAGCTGTTTCATGTTTCGTTTTTTAGCTATACAAAGATAATGATTTTTGAGGTGCACCGGGCTGAAAACGAAATAAATTGATTATATTTGAGAGATTTTTAAAGACATTGCAAGAATTTTTCAACTATAAAACACAAAACACAATGACTCAAGCAAAGAAAAACTCCAACCTGGTAGCCATCATCACGATGTGCTTCATCTTCGCGATGATCTCCTTCGTGACCAACATGGCTGCCCCGTTCGGTAACATCTGGGGCAACAAGTACGAGTGGTCCAAGATGGCCGGCAACCTGATGAATTTCGCCGCCTATCTGTTCATGGGTATCCCGGCGGGCAAGATGTTGATCAAGGTCGGCTACAAGAAGACCACCCTCATCGCCCTCGCGACCGGTTTCATCGGCGTGGTGATCCAGTGGCTTTCCAGCCGTTCCTTCCTGGGCAACAGCGCCATCTACGTGTACCTCCTCGGCGCTTTTGTCTGCGGCTTCTGCGTGTGCATGCTGAACACCGTCGTGAACCCGATGCTGAACATCCTCGGCGGCGGCGGCAACAAGGGCAACCAGTACATCCAGATCGGCGGTACCCTGAACTCCCTGACCGGCACCCTGACTCCGCTGCTGGTGGGCGTCCTCATCGGCACCGTCTCTGCCAATACCTCCATGGCCGACGTGGCCCCGCTGCTGTTCATCGCCATGGCCGTGTTCGCCATCGCCTTCATCATCATCTCCTTCCTGGAGATCCCCGAGCCCGCCAAGGAGCGCAAGACCACCGTCTATGAGCACAGCCCGTGGAACTTCCGCCACTTCGTGATGGGCGCCATCGCCATCTTCTTCTATGTGGGCATCGAGATCGGTATCCCGGCGCAGGTGAACTTCTTCCTCGCCGATGCTACCGAGAAGGGCGCCGGTATCGCCGTGAACGGCGCTGCCATCGGCGGTGCCATCGCCGCCGTGTACTGGCTCCTGATGATGGTCGGCCGTTTCGGCAGCACCCTCATCTCCGGCAAGGTTTCCACCCGTGCCCAGATGACCGTCGTGAGCGCCGTCGCCATCGTCCTCGTCATCGCCGCGATCTTCACCCCGAAGTCCGTGACCGTCAATATGCCCGGCTACAGCGCCGCTGACGGTTTCGCCATGTTCCAGGTGCCGCTGAGCTGCCTGTTCCTCGTGCTCTGCGGTCTGTGCACCTCCGTGATGTGGGGCGCCATCTTCAACCTCGCCGTGGAAGGCCTGGGCAAGTACACCGAGGCTGCTTCCGGTATCTTCATGATGCTCGTGGTGGGCGGCGGTATCATGCCGTTCATCCAGGAATTCATCGCCAAGGGCGCCGGCTACATGAACAGCTACTGGCTCGTCGTCGCCATGCTCGGCTACCTGCTCTTCTACGCCCTCGTCGGCTCCAAGAACGTGAACAAGGACATCCCTGTTGAATAATCGTCATGCCCGGCCCCGACCGGGCATCTAATACCTTATCAGAATGGCACAAGATCTCGTAATCGGTATCGACGTAGGCGGCCAGACCGCCAAATGCGGCGTCGTGGACGCCCGCGGCAATATCATCGCCCAGACTGTCATCAGCTCTGAAAATACCAACAATGCGGATGCCTTCGTGGCCGCGCTGGCCGAGGCCCTGAACCGCATCATCGTGGAAGCCAAGGCCGAAGGCTGCATCCGCGGCATCGGCGTGGGCATCCCGAACGGTAACTTCTATACCGGCGTCGTGGAGAACGCCGTGAACCTCGTATGGGCCAAGGGCGGCAACATCCCGTTCGCCAAGATGCTCCAGGAGCAGATGAACGGCATTCCCGTCTCGCTCACCAACGACGCCAACGCCGCCGCAATGGGTGAAATGACCTATGGCGCGGCCCGCGGTATGAAGAACTTCATCATGATCACCCTGGGTACCGGTGTCGGTTCCGGCATCGTGATCAACGGGGAAGTGGTGTATGGCCACGACGGTTTCGCCGGCGAGCTCGGTCACACCTGCGCCGTCCGCCACAACGGCCGTCGCTGCAACTGCGGCAAGGACGGCTGTCTGGAGACCTACGCCTCCGCTACCGGCGTCGCCCGCACCGCCCGCGAATGGCTGGACATGACCGATGAGCCGTCCCTCCTCCGTTCCCTGGACAAGATCAAGTCCAAGAACGTGTACGAGGCCGCGAAGGAAGGCGACAAGCTCGCTCTCCGCGTGTTCGACTACACCGGCCGTATCCTCGGCGAGAAGTTCGCGGACTTCATCGAGTTCTCCGCCCCGGAGGCCATCGTCCTGTTCGGCGGCCTCGCCCGCGCCCGCGAATTCCTGGAGGAACCCATCCGCAAGGCCATGGACGAGAACGTTATCCCGCTCTGGCGCGGCAAGGTGAAGCTCGTCTTCTCCCAGCTCAAGGAATCCGACGCCGCCATCCTCGGCGCCTCCGCCCTCGCCTGGGAGCTGTAAGCAAGTGCTTGCATGGGTCCAGTTTTTGGACCTGTGCAAGCAAAATAGGCTAAAAACGATCGTACCGGTCCAAATCCTGGACCGGTACGAGCATTTTAAGGGGGGGAGGAATCTACCGCTTGCACTCCACCGCGGCGCGTTCGATCGGGAAGGCAGCCGTGTAGTTTTCGAGATAGGCCTGGAAGCCGGCGACGTCGGCGGGATTGGGGGCGATTTCGGAGCCCTCGAGGCCGGCGAAGACGATCTTGTCCAGGAAGTCGGGGAGGGTGAGCCCGCCGCCGTTGTTCACCAGGTAGGAGGCCAGGAGGGCGATGCCCCAGGCGCCGCCTTCCCCGGCGGTGGACATGACGGAGATGGGGGAGTTCAGGGCGGCGGCGAGGATGCGCTGGCCCACGCCGGGCGTCTTGAACAGGCCGCCATGGCCCGTGATGCGGTCCACGCGGACGTTTTCCTCCTGGAACAGCACGTCGTTGCCGATCTTCAGCACCACGAGGGCGCCGTAGAGCTGCGCGCGGAAGAAGTTGGCCAGCGTGAAGTTGTCGGAGGCGCCCCGCACGAAGAGCGGGCGGCCTTCGGCAAATCCCGTGACCGGCTCGCCGGATACATAGTTGAAGGCGACGAGCCCGCCGCAGTCCGGATCTCCCTCCAGGGCGTTCTTGAAGAGGATGTTGTAGATATTGTCCCCATCGGCCCCCAGCAGCTGCTGGTACTCGCGGAACAGTTTCACCCAGGCGTTCAGTTCGGACGTGCAGTTGTTGCAGTGCACCATCGCGACGAGGTTGCCGTCCGGGGTGGTGACCATGTCGATCATCTCGTTCGGCCGGGAGAGTTCTTTCTCCAGGACAATCATCGAGAAGGAGGACGTACCGGCAGAAACGTTGCCCGTGCGGGGCTTGACGGCGTTCGTGGCGACCATACCGGTGCCGGCGTCGCCTTCCGGCGGACACAGCGGTACGCCGGCCTGCAGGTGGCCGGAGATATCCAGGCGCTTGGCCCCCAGCTCGGTCAGGCAGCCGGCCGGTACGCCGGCAGACAGCACCTTGGGCAGGATGTCACGCAGCTTCCAGGTATACCCCTTCGGCGCGACGAGCTTTTCAAACTTGTCCACCATGTCGGTGCGGTAGTTCCCGGTCACGGGATCCACGGGGATCATGCCGGAGGCATCACCCACGCCCAGCACCTTCTCCCCGGTAAGCTTCCAGTGGATGTAGCCCGCGAGGGTGGTCAGGTAATCGATCTGGGGCACATGTTCCTCTTCGTTCAGGACGGCCTGGTACAGGTGGGAGATGCTCCAGCGGAGCGGGATGTTGTACACGAACAGCTTGGACAGTTCTGCCGCGGCCGGGCCCGTGTTGGTGTTGCGCCAGGTGCGGAAGGGGACGAGCAGGTGGCCCTCCTTGTCGAAGGGCATGTAGCCGTGCATCATCGCGCTGATGCCGATGGCGGCGAGGTGCTCGATCTCCACGTCGTAGAGCCGCAGGACCTCTTTCCGGAGGTCGGCATAGCACTCCTGGAGGCCGAACCAGATTATCTCCTTGCTGTAGGTCCAGAGGCCGTCTACCAGCTGGTTCTCCCACTCGAAGCTGCCCTGGGCGATCGGATAGTGGTCCTGATCGACCAGGACGGCCTTGATGCGGGTGGAGCCGAATTCGATACCCAGGACGGCTTTCCCGGATTCGATGGTTCTTTTGGGATCCATGGCTACTTGAGGGCCTTGTTCAGCAGGTAGTACACCTCGTTCATCCGCAGTTCCTTCTTGAACTCGGGGATGGTGGTGTCCTTGCTGATATGGACGAACTCGATGCCGGTCATCTCGGCGAAATCATCCCAGTAGTCGGCCGTGATGTCATAGCTGAAGGCGCTGTGGTGCGTGCCGCCGGCAAGGATCCAGGCGCCGGCGCCCACTTCGAAGGTCGGCTGCGGGACCCAGAGGGCCGAGGCGACGGGGAGTTTGGGCATCGGCTTGGGCTCGATGCACTCCACGTCCTGCGCGATCAGGCGGAAACGGTTGCCGAGGTCCACGACGGTGGCCTTGATGCCGGGGCCGGTCTTGGAGGTGAACACGAGGCGGGCGGTCGGCTGCTTGCGGATGCCGATGCCGAGGAAATGGACCTCCAGCTTGGGACGGTCGCTGGCAATCTGGGGGTTGATCTCCAGCATGTGGCTCTGCAGGCAGGAGCTGCGGTCGCCGGCAAAGTTGAGGGTGTAGTCCTCCAGGAAGGAGCTGCCCTTCGGGAGGCCCTGGGACATCACCCAGAGGGTCCGGTACAGGCAGGCGGTCTTCCAGTCTCCTTCGGCGCCGAAGCCGAAGCCTTCCTCCATCAGGCGCTGGGAGGCCAGGCCCGGGATCTGGTCGAAGCCGCAGAAGTCGGGGGCATTGACATCGGCATCTCCGAGGTCGTCGAAGTTCGTCGTGAAGGCGGTGGCGCCTTCGTCGGCGAGGACGCGGCGGAGGGCGATCTCGGCCTTGGCGGAGTTCCGCACCTTCTCCCAGTACACCTCGGGACCGGTCTCGTCAATCTTGATGGTGTACAGTTTCTTGTACTCCTCGACAAGGGCGTCGGTCTCGGCATCCGTGACCTTCTTGTAGTACTCCATCAGGGAGGAAACCGGGTAGTAATCAACATGATAGCCCAGGCGCTGCTCGAACTCGACGCGGTCGCCGTCCGTGACGGCCACGTTGTTCATGTTCATGCCGAACATCAGGCAGCGGACCTGCTTTGCATCGGCGACGCCGGCGGCCACGCGGGCCCACACGGCAATCTGCTTCTGGGCGGCCTCGTCCTTCCAGTAACCGACGACGACCTTGCGCTGGACGCGCATCCGGGTGCAGATGTGGCCGTACTCGATGTCGCCGTGGGCGCTCTGGTTCAGGTTCATGAAGTCCATGTCGATCTGGTCCCACGGAATCTCCGCGTTGTACTGGGTGTGGAAGTGCAGCAGGGGCTTCTCCAGGGACTGGAGGCCCTTGATCCACATCTTGGCGGGGGAGAAGGTATGCATCCACGTGATCACGCCGACGCACTTCTCCTCGTTGTTCGCGGCCTTCATGACGGCCTCGACCTCCTTGCTGGAGTTCGCCGTTCCCTTATAGACGATCTTGATCGGAATGTTGCCGGAAGCGTTCAGGCCTTCGACCATTTCCTTGGAATGACCATCGACGGCCACCACGGCGTCGCCGCCGTACAGCAGCTGTGCGCCGGTGACCCACCATAATTCGTAATTCTCAAATGCCATAGTATTCAGTGTTTTTGTGTATGATATGTCAGTTATGTGGCCGAGGGTGGCCACAGGTTCTCGAAAGATTACCCTGATTCCTATTTCTTCTGCCCGTAGTAGGCGTTGGGGCCGTGCTTGCGGGAGTAGTGCTTCTCGACGAGGTGCTTGTTCATCGAGGGGGTCGGGTCGGGGACGTAGGGGTCGCGGTTGGCGCCGACGTAGGCGCGGTGGACCGTCGTGGCGATGAAGGCCATCTTGGCGACCTCTTCCAGGACGACGGCGTTGTGGACCGCGTTGTCGGCATCGGTTCCCCAGGCGAAGGGCCCGTGGTTCTTGACGAGGACCGCAGGGGTGTCCATCGGCTTCAATTTCTTGAAGCGTTCGACGATCACCTTGCCGGTTTCCTTCTCGTATTCCCCGAAGACCTCGAATTTCTTCATGTCGCGGGTGCAGGGGATGTCGTCGTGGAAATAGTCGGCGTGGGTGGTGCCGAGGCTCGGGATGTCGCGGCCGGCCTGGGCCCAGGCCGTGGCGTAGGTGGAGTGGGTATGGACCACGCCGCCGATCTCCGGGAAGGCCTTGTACAGTTCCACGTGCGTGGGGGTGTCGGAGGAGGGCCTGAGCGAGCCCTCCACGACTTTCCCTTCCAGGTCCACGACCACCATGTCGGACGGTTTCATGTTGTCATACGAAACCCCGGAGGGCTTGATGACCACCAGGCCGGAGGCCCGGTCGATGGCGCTCACGTTGCCCCAGGTGAAGATCACGAGACCGTGCTTCACGAGGTCCAGGTTGGCCTGGCAGACTTTTTCTTTGAGTTCTTCTAACATAGTTTCAGATTTCTCGACTTTGCCATCGGCTCCGCCCGAAATGACAGAGCCGGTTCGTTTGACGAATGATCAGACTACCAGAAATAGATGTAGAAGGCCACGGTGAAGGCCAGGATGATGACGGTGTGGATGATGTCCCACTTGCCCCAGGAGGCGCGGGTGACAGCCTTCTGCTCAGCCGTGGCGGTGCCGAAGCACAGGCCCTGGACCTGCTCCGGAGCAGGCTTCTTCGTGCACAGGGTGACGACGACGGACAGGGCGATGCAGAACAGGAACATCCAGACGCAGAACGCATAGACGTTCAGCTCGTTGAAGATGTAGGTGAAGACGTTGTGGGCTTCCGGGTTGATGATCATCGTCACGAGGCGGGTGCCGCCGAGGACGAGACCCGCGATCAGGGTCCACATACCGGCCTTCGGGGAGGTCTTCTTCCAGCTGATACCCATCAGGAACACTGCGGCGATGGCCGGGGCGAGGAGGCTCTGGACGCTCTGGATGTAGTTGTACAGGCTCTTGCCCATGCGCTGGATCACGAAGATCCACAGGACGCCGAGGACCACGACCACGACGGTGGCGATACGGCCGATACGCACGAGTTTCTTCTCATCCGTCTCGGGGTGCTTGCGCTTGTAGATGTCGATGGTATAGAGCATCGCGGAGGAGTTGTACAGGGAGGCGAGGGAGCTCATCAGGGCGGCGAGGATACCGCAGATCACCACGCCCTTCAGGCCCACCGGCAGGAGGGTGTTGACGAGCATCGGGAAGGCGATGTCCGGGTTGGCGACGGTTCCGTCGGCCTGGACGCCCAGGGCGGCGGCGAGCTGCTGTCCGATGGCGGAATCCGGGGTCTTGGTGAGGGCGAAGGCGATCATGCCGGGGATCAGGAACAGGAACACCGGGAGGAGCTTCAGGTAGGCCCCGAAGATGGTGCCGCGGCGTGCTTCCTTCTGGTCCTTGCCGGAGAGGACGCGCTGGACGATGAACTGGTCGGTGCACCAGTACCAGAAACCGATGATGGCGGAGCCGAACAGGGCGCCGTACCACGGGAACTCGGGATCCTTGCCGGAGCGCATGAGGTCGGTCATGGTGTCGCCGTAGTCA
>Ga0265299_10000666_pt1 | contig 41952 bp, 41 predicted proteins | sample AusTroGonzalo_MG_4_FD_193485 | JGI IMG/M metagenome (GOLD analysis project Ga0265299, IMG submission 193485) | Bovine rumen microbial communities from tropical cattle in Woodstock, Queensland, Australia - Gonzalo_02 | ecosystem: Host-associated > Mammals > Digestive system > Stomach > Rumen ...
GTATCGTTTTTCTTTGCTTGGCATTGTTATGGATATTTTTCATGCTCTTTGGCATGTTGATGCGCCATATTGAAACTGCCAAGAAAGTTGCTCACAAACAACCTATCAAACCAATCACTAAGACAGTTGAGAAGACTGCAGAGATAGGACACAAAACCAGCAATATTCTTCAGGAAGGTTTTGAGAAAAAGGGTATTGACATGGAAGTATATATGGCTGTAATTGGTATGGCTTTACGACAATATGAAGATGATGTACACGATGTGGAAAGTGGTATCATTACCATTAAACCCAAAGATACAGGTTGGGACGATGAATATAGTCAGATGACTCATTTCCACGATCCCGTTCTTCCTACCACACATCAATCACCTATTATTCCAACAACTCCAGAAATCATATAAAATCATATGAAAACGTATCAATATAAAGTAAAGGGCGTTGACTATAAAGTTGAAATTGCCGAGGTTGAAGGTAATATCGCCAAAGTAAATGTGAATGGGATTCCTTTTGAGATAGAACTCCAAAAGCCCATTAACGCTGCAAAGCATCCACAAATGAATACTCCTAAGGTGGTCGTTGCCAAACCTGCTCCTGTACGTCCGGTAGTTACCACTCCTGTAGCTCAGCAAGTTCAGCCAACCCAACCCACAAGTGCTGGTACACCTCTCAAGTCTCCTCTTCCTGGTACAATTACAGATGTGAAAGTACAGGTTGGTCAGCAGGTAAATGTTGGTGACACTGTACTTGTTCTTGAAGCCATGAAGATGCAAAACAACATCGAAGCTGAGGTTTCTGGACAGATAACTTCTATAACTGTAAAACCAGGTGATACGGTAATGGAAGGTACTGTACTGATTACTATTGGATAATTGCAAAAACCATTAAAGGAGGTATTTTATGTGGCAATTCATTATAGAAAATTTCAACGAATTCCTGACGTACACGGGGTTTGCCAATGCAACCGCGGGGAATTTGGTTATGATTGTCGTAGGAGCTATTTTCATCTATCTTGCCATCAAGAAGGATTTTGAGCCCCTGCTACTAGTCCCCATAGGCCTTGGTATTATTCTTGGCAATATTCCCTTCCGCGCTGATGCAGGCTTGGAAATAGGACTCTATGAAGACAATTCAGTCCTGAACATCTTCTATCAGGGTGTAAGACAAGGATGGTATCCTCCATTGATATTCCTTGGTATTGGTGCTATGACCGATTTCACAGCTCTTTTGGCTAATCCCAAGTTAATGCTTATTGGAGCTGCAGCCCAGTTTGGTATATTCGGTGCTTATATGCTCGCTTTACTTTTCGGTTTTGAACCTAATCAGGCTGCAGGCATTGCCATTATCGGTGGAGCTGATGGACCTACAGCTATATTCTTATCATCAAAACTTTCGCCAAACCTGATGGGTGCCATTGCAGTTTGCGCGTATTCATATATGGCGTTGGTTCCACTGATTCAACCCCCATTGATGCGTCTACTCACAACAAAAAGCGAACGTACGATAAAAATGAAACCAGGACGTGAGGTATCACAAACAGAACGCATCCTGTTCCCAATAATCGGATTGCTTATCACAACTTTTATAGTTCCATCAGCCTTACCACTTTTAGGAATGCTTTTCTTTGGAAACCTACTAAAGGAGAGTGGCAAGACTACACGACTAGCTAAGACTGCAGGCAGCGCATTGAACGACATTGTTGTTGTTCTTCTTGGACTGACTGTTGGTTGTTCAACACAGGCATCAGAGTTCTTAACACTAAACACTGTATTTATCTTTGCTATTGGTGCATTTGCATTTGCCATTGCAACAGCAAGCGGTGTACTTTTTGTGAAATTCATGAATATATTTCTACCTAAAGACAAAAAGCTCAACCCGCTTATTGGTAATGCTGGTGTTAGCGCTGTTCCTATGGCAGCACGAATATCCAATAACCTAGGTCTGGAATACAATCGTCATAATTTTCTTTTGATGCATGCAATGGGACCAAATGTTGCCGGAGTCATTGGATCAGCTGTAGCAGCAGGTGCTTTGTTAGGATTCCTTTCATAAACATATACAATTATAAATTATAGAAGAAAGCCACCCGAATTGAATCCGAGTGGCTTTCTTTTATAATAAAAACTCAGCTTATATCAGGTTAGAATCCCTTAATCAATAATTCCTATTATTTATATTGTCTAAGAGCGCCTAACAATTCAGCGTTTTCATTGCGATTTCCAACGGTAATTCGCAAGCAATCCTTGCAGAGTTGAACACGTGTTCTGTTACGAACAATAACTCCCTGTTTTACCAAATATTCATATATACTTTGGGCATTAGTCACCTTAGCAAGGAAAAAGTTGGCATCTGTAGGATATACTTTCTCACAAATACTAAGAGACTGAAAGGCCTCAATCATGCGAGAACGCTCATTTGTAATCAGCTGTATCCAGCGATCGACCTCGTATGGGTCGCTTAATATCTTCATAGCCTGCTCCTGAGTAAGTAGATTAACATTGTAGGGATACTTCACCTTATTGAATATGTTAATAATCTCAGGCGATGCAAATGCCATACCTAATCTTATTGCAGCAGACGCCCATGCCTTACTTAGAGTATTCAGAACAATAAGGTTAGGGTAGCGGGGGAGCTCAAAACGCAGAGGACGCTTATGAGAGAAATCGCTATATGCCTCATCTACAACCACAATACCATCGAACGATTCCAAAACCTTAACTATTTCTTCACGATTAATATCGTTACCAGTCGGATTATTGGGGCTACAAATCCAAATGACTTTTGTATGAGAATCACATTCAGACAACAATGCCTTTGCAGTAATTTGGAAGTTTTCGTCAAGAAGAACAGGACGGTATTCAACATCATTTATATCTGCACATACCTTATACATACCATAGGTTGGCTCAATAGCAACTACATTGTCCTCTTTTGGTTCGCAAAAACAGCGATACACTAAATCAATGGCTTCGTCACTACCATTACCAAGGAATGTATAATCTGTCGGAATCCCCTTAACCTTCTCAATCATCGATTTCAGCTTCAACTGAAGAGGATCAGGATAACGGTTATATGGACCACCATATGGATTTTCATTCGCGTCAAGAAATACCTTTGCCGTTGTTCCAGAGAATTCATTTCTAGCACAACTATATGGTGCAAGGTTCCAAATGTTCTTGCGCGTAAGCTTTTCGAGACTAATCATCATCTTCTTTGTTTTCTCATAAATTTATTTTATGGCATTCAATCTCACAGTCATAGCATTCTTATGAGCATCAAGTTGTTCTGCTTCTGCCATGAGTTCCACCGCATGACCGATTTGTTTTATACCATCTTCTGAGAGGTGCTGGAATGTAATCTTTCTGCAATAGCTATCCAAATTTACTCCACTATAAGCAGTGGCATATCCATGAGTTGGTAACGTATGATTAGTACCACTTGCATAGTCACCTGCACTTTCGCATGCATATTTCCCGAGGAAAACACTTCCCGCATTTACCACCTGCTCAGCCATCTCCTCATAATTTGATGTCTGAATAATAAGATGTTCGGGCGCGTATGCATTAGAAAGTTCCATCATCTCTTCATCAGATTTCACAAGAACTAACCGACTATTCTCCAATGCCTTGGCCGCAATCTCTTTACGAGGAAGCAGACATAATTGCTTCTCTACTTCTTGCTGAACCATAGTTAGCATCTCTGCAGAGGTTGTAATCATCAATACTTGTGAGTCGATACCGTGCTCTGCTTGAGAGAGCAGGTCGGCTGCAACAAATGTAGCATTAGCCGATTTATCCGCAAGAACACAAACCTCACTGGGGCCAGCGGGCATGTCAATTGCAACATCCCCCATGGAAACCTGTTGTTTGGCAGCCATCACATACTGATTACCTGGTCCAAAAATTTTATATACCTTGGGGACTGATTCTGTACCATATGACATAGCCCCTATTGCCTGAACTCCTCCAATCTTAAAGATTTTGTTAACACCTGCTGTACGTGCAGCCACAAGTATAGCAGGATGTACTTTCCCCTCACGATTTGGAGGAGTACAAAGAACAATATCTTTGCACCCAGCAATCTTTGCAGGTGCTGCAAGCATTAAAACTGTAGAAAACAAAGGGGCAGTACCTCCAGGAATATATAGGCCAACTCGCTCAATGGCCACACTTTTCTGCCAGCACACAACACCCTTCTTTGTCGTAATCTTCTTACCTGAGAATTTCTGTGTTTCATGAAACTTGTAGATATTTTCATGAGCGAGCTTGATGGCTTTCTTTAGCTCTTGGCTGATCAAGGTTTCTGCTTCATCGATTTCCTTCTCGGTAACAGCGAGTGCAGACAGTTCTACATGGTCAAAGCGCTGCTCATACATTCTGACAGCCGCATCGCCCTTCTCGCGAATATCACAAAGAACGCTGCTAACAGTATTCTGTAACTGTGTCATGTCAAGATGAGGACGCTCACATATTTCTGCCCACTGCTCTTTCTTGGGATATCGTATAATCTTCATAGGAGATAGAGTCTAAAATCAAAGAATCATCTTTTCGATGGGAGTAACAAGGATGCCTTGTGCACCAAGATCCTTTAGTTGACCAATAATTTCCCAAAAACGCTTCTGGTCAAGAACAGTATGAACAGAGCACCATTCATCATCAGCCAAAGGAATAATCGTAGGACTCTTTAAACCAGGAAGAACATTGATAATTTCATCAAGCTTTGCTTTTGGCGCATTCATGCGAACATACTTTTTGTCTTCTGCTTGTTTGACAGCCTCAAAACGGAAAAGCATCTGATTTAAGATATCACGTTTCTCATTACTCATACCCGGATATCCAATAAGCAACGCCTCACTCTGCATAACAATCTCAACTTCACGCAGATTGTTACTAACAAGCGTAGAACCAGAACTAACAATGTCAAAGATAGCATCGGCCAGCCCAATGCCCGGACTGATTTCTACACTACCAGTAATGACATGTACATTTGCACTGATGTTGTGCTCCTGCAAATAACGATTAAGAATGACAGGGTAGGAAGTAGCAATAGTTTTACCATTAAACCATTCAAGTCCTTGATAGTCAATATCCTTGGGAATGGCCAAGGACAAACGGCAACGGCTAAAACCTAATCGAGAAATAATGTCTGCCTCGGCACCACGCTCCTGATACTCATTTTCACCGACAACTCCAATGTCAGCCACACCAGTAGCTACACTTTGAGGAATATCATCATCTCGTAAATATAAAACTTCCAATGGAAAATTCTGAGCTGAAACCAGAAGTGTTCTCTTACTAGCAGTCACTTTAATGTCTGCCTCACTGAGCAACTGCATGGTGTCCTCATACAGTCGACCTTTTGATTGTACTGCAATTCTTAGCATAAGTCTAATTATCTTGAAAATCGTTCGCAAAATTAGTGATTTTTTTTCTAATATGCAATAAAATGCTTATTTTTGCACCAAAATTTCAATGAGATTGAGACACTTTAGTATATTTATACTCTTTTTTGTGCTTGTTGCATGCCAACGTCAGAAAGATGTCACGCCTCCATGGACATCTACGTCCAATACGGAAGAACAATTCGACCTTTCTGATATAGAGCAAGCCGGTGAGTTGATTGCCGTGACAATGTATGGCCCCGACACATATTACGACTATCGAGGCTATCATCTTGGCGCTCATTACTTACTTTGCGAGCGACTAGCTAAACATCTAGGGGTGCAGCTTCGTATGGAAGTTTGCAGGGATAGTATTGAAATGCTCGCCAGATTGGAAGCAGACGAAGCTGACATCATTGTGTATCCAATAAACAATGATTCTACATTATTCGGATGGAAAATAGGCAAAAACAAACCAGAATTGCTACAGGAATTACGAAAGTGGTATAACCCCAAATTCTTAGCAGAAATGAAAGACTACGAGAAAACACTTCTTTCACGATCCAGGGTGAAACGCAGAGTCTATGCACCTATGCTATCAAAAGGAGTTATTTCTCATTATGATGATTTATTCAAGAGGTATAGCCGCACATGCAATTGGGATTGGCGTCTTTTAGCAGCTCAGTGCTATCAGGAATCAACATTCGACCCCAATGCCCAATCGTGGGCAGGAGCAAAAGGTCTAATGCAGATTATGCCAAGCACAGCCGACCATCTCGGTCTTTCACGTGATCAGATTTATAATCCGGAAAAAAATATTGCCGCAGCAACAAAACTTCTTAAGGAACTTGAGTATCTCTTAAGTGATGTTCACGATAGGAACGAACGACAAAATTTAGTCTTGGCAGCTTATAATGGTGGTATGAACCACGTACGTGATGCAATGCGTTTAGCTCAGAGAGATAAGAAAAATTCCCATTCTTGGGCTGACGTACGTCCTTACATATTGAAATTAAGCCAACCTCAGTATTATCAAGACACATTAGTTCATTATGGATATATGCGCGGACAGGAAACTGCCGAGTATGTAGATAAAATTAGACAACGATATCAAATATATAGACGTTCTGCACGATGAAAAAAAAATTAAAACTTGTAGCTGACAGTGGAAGTACTAAAACAGATTGGGCCATAGGAGACTTGCGTTTAAAGACTCAGGGAGTAAATCCTTTTCACCAAGACGACTGCACTATCCTAAAAATTCTAACAGGCGAATTACTGCCTCAAGTTTCGCATCTCGACATTAACGAAATATGTTTCTATGGAAGTGGTGTCCGTCCTGAACTTGAAGACAAAATGGAGCACTTATTAAAACAGGTATTTCCTAAAGCCGCCTCTATTGAAGCGCATGGAGATCTTCTTGGTGCAGCAAGAGCGCTATTCGGATCTAAAGAAGGAATTGCATGTATACTTGGAACTGGATCAAACTCATGTCTTTATGACGGTCGCACTATTGTGAAAAATACACCTGCTCTTGGTTATATTCTTGGCGATGAGGGAAGCGGCGCCGTCTTAGGTAGAAAGTTTATAAATGCATTATACAAGAACCGATTATCAGACTTAATAAAAGAGGAATTTGAATCTACTATGGGATTAACAATGTCTGATATTATTTCACAGGTCTATCGTCAGCCTATGGCTAACAGATGGCTAGCTTCTCTTTCGGAATTTATAATCAAGCATATTGAAAACGAATTAGTCAACGATATAGTTGTGGAGAATTTTCTTGATTTTATCCGTATTAACATCGCTCCATATAACCGACCAGAACTTCCTATTTCAGCCGTTGGTAGTATAGCCTATTATTACGAGACACAATTACGAGAAGCTGCAAAAAAAGAGGGCTACGCTATTGGAAAAATAATGCGTAGCCCCATAGACGGCTTAGTCTAAATGAAATAACTCGGGTAGGGGAATGGTGACTGGAGAATTATCGGGATTGACCTCCATGATATCCGCCATCATGTCCCACCATCTCTGAGTAATGGGATCTACATTCTCTGTGTCCTGTGAATTCCCTTCTTTTGTACATTCCTGATAAGCGAACAGTATATTTGTGTCTTTATCCCAATAGATACTGTAGTTCTCTACACCTTGTTCCTTTATCATCTGTTTAAGTTCAGGCCAGATAGCCGCATGGCGTTTCTCATACTCTTCCTCAAAACCAGGTTTAAGGAACATCTTAAATGCAAATCTTTTTTTCATTGTTTTAGTCGTTTTTTTGTTAATGATAGATAATAGCCTAATCTATATATATTAAATATTGTAAGTATCGGATGGTGACTACACAGTATTTTCCTCTCAATATCACCAAACAGGGTATGCCAAACTCGAATAATAAGAAACACTGCATTAATGTGAATGCCACCGACAAGCGTTAACAGGTGAGAGTAGCCACGAAGTTCATCTTTAAAAGCATATAGAGTTCTTAGACTCCTTTCTATTTTCTCCATATATTGAGTATTGTCCTCAAAATCAACCATCATTGTAGGATTATCAATATGAGCAATACTTACATGATTATCCTTTAATACCTTTCCAAACATTACATCTTCATAACCACTTTTCTTGAATCGTTCATCAAATGGATATTCCAACATAACCGAACGTTCAATCATGAAATTGGTAGAGCGAAACGACTGATAAGGTCTCTGAGCCCTCTTTTCAGGTTGGTGCATGGGAGCACAATGTGTTTCATATAGACAACGAAGATTATGTTTATCACCTTTTGCTATACATATGCCACCATTTATCACGCTAGTACAATTATTATCTAGATAGCAAGATATAAAATCGTCACGAACTATCTTCATGTCACAATCCAAGAAAAGAAGCCATTGATATCGACTTTTTTTAGCAAGGAAATTGCGAGTTGCAGCACTGCCGGAATTAGCCTCCTTGACTATGAAAGAGCAATTGGCGATTTTGTTAATGAAGGCGTTTTTTTCTACGCATAATTTGTTGGGCGAAGCATCGTCAGCAACAATAATCTCATATAGAAAATCATTATGATATGCACGCTCTTTTTCGCACAAGCCTGCAAGCTTCTTGACGATATCTACGCACATATCATTATAAACTGGAATCAGAATTGAAATCTCTTTTTTTCTCATTTCAAGAGCAAAATTACACAAAAAACTATAAATACGACCACAAAACGAAAGAAAAATTTGTTGGATTAGATAAAAAGTAGTAATTTTGCACCCGCTATTACGAGTTAATGGCATGAAATTCAATTTAATAATTTAAAAAACAAAACATGGCAACAAAAATCAGATTGCAGCGCGGTGGCCGTAAGGGCTATGCTTTTTACAGCATCGTAATCGCCGACGCTCGTGCACCACGTGATGGTCGTTTCACTGAGAAGATTGGTTCTTACAATCCCAACACCAATCCCGCCACGGTAGACTTGAATTTCGACCGTGCATTGTACTGGGTAGAGGTTGGCGCACAGCCTACCGATACTGTTCGTAACATCCTCAGCGGTGAGGGCGTTTACTTGATGAAGCACCTCCGTGGTGGTGTTAAGAAGGGCGCTTTCGATGAAGCTGCTGCTCAGAAGAAGTTCGATGCATGGAAGGCTGACAAGCAGAAGGGACTTGACAAGGTTCGTGAGGAAGAGGCTAAGGCAAAGAAGGAAGCTGCAGCAAAAGCTCTCGAAGCTGAGAAGAAAGTCAACGAAGCAATTGCACAGAAGGTTGCAGAGAAGAAAGCTGCTGCCGAGGCCGCTGCTGTTGAGGCAGAGGCAGCTCCTGCTGCTGAAGAAGCTCCCGCAGAGGCATAAATTACTCTTCTGTCGAAATCAAGACACATGGTTGCAATCTCTACAAAGGGATTGCAGCCATATTTTTTTTATTATTTTCGTTTTAAGTTTTTCAAAGAAAGCGTTTGTTGTTTAAAAAATATTGGTTATCTTTGCAAGCGAAAATTGCATATAATATATAAACTTAAAATATTAATATTACTTTATGTCACAGATTACAGGACGCATCTCTCAGATCATTGGCCCAGTCATTGATGTCTATTTCGACACGAAAGGCCTTGACGCAGAGAAAGTGCTGCCTAAGATTCATGAGGCTCTTCGTGTCAATCGTGGCGACGGACGCGAGCTTATCGTTGAAGTGCAGCAGCACATAGGCGAAGATACTGTCCGTTGTGTTGCTATGGACAACACCGACGGATTGCAGCGTGGTCTTGAAGCAGTACCAGTTGGTTCGCCCATCTTGATGCCTTCAGGCGATCAGATTAAGGGACGTATGCTCAATGTGATAGGTCAGCCTATCGACGGTATGAAACAACTTGATATGGAAGGTGCTTATCCCATCCATCGTGAGGCGCCTTCATTTGAAGACTTGTCTACCAAGAAAGAAATCCTAGCAACAGGTATCAAGGTTATTGATCTTCTGGAACCCTACATGAAAGGTGGTAAGATTGGTTTGTTTGGTGGTGCAGGTGTCGGCAAGACCGTACTCATCATGGAGCTTATCAACAACATTGCCAAGGGTCATAATGGTTTCTCTGTATTTGCAGGAGTAGGTGAGCGTACACGTGAAGGAAATGACCTGATTCGCGAAATGATTGAATCAGGTGTTATTCGTTATGGAGAGAAGTTCCGCAAAGCAATGGACGAAGGTAAGTGGGATCTCTCACTTGTCGACCCAGAGGAACTAAAGAAAAGCCAGGCAACCCTTGTTTATGGTCAGATGAATGAACCACCAGGCGCACGCGCATCTGTTGCACTGTCTGGTCTAACCGTTGCAGAAGGCTTCCGTGACAAAGGGGGAAAGGACGGACAGGCAGCCGACATTCTTTTCTTTATAGACAACATCTTCCGTTTCACGCAGGCTGGTTCTGAGGTTTCCGCACTGCTGGGCCGTATGCCATCGGCTGTAGGTTATCAGCCAACCCTGGCTTCTGAAATGGGTGCCATGCAGGAGCGTATTACATCTACAAAGACTGGTTCAATCACTTCTGTACAAGCAGTATATGTACCTGCCGATGACTTGACGGACCCTGCCCCCGCTACAACATTCACCCATTTGGATGCTACGACCGTTCTTGACCGTAAGATTGCAGAGCTTGGTATCTACCCAGCTGTAGATCCACTGGGATCTACTTCTCGTATTCTCGACCCACTGATTGTTGGTAAGGACCACTATGACTGTGCGCAACGCGTGAAGGAAATTCTACAGCGATACAAAGAACTACAAGATATCATTGCCATTCTTGGTATGGACGAACTTTCCGACGAGGATAAACTGACTGTAAACCGCGCTCGTCGTGTACAACGTTTCCTCAGTCAGCCATTCTCTGTTGCCGAACAGTTCACAGGTCTTCCTGGCGTAATGGTTCCGATAGACGAAACTATCAAGGGCTTCAATGCTATCCTCGATGGTGAAGTTGATGATCTGCCAGAGCAGGCTTTCCTAAATGTTGGAACTATTGAGGATGCCAAGGAAAAGGCCAAGAAACTGTTAGAAGCTGCCAAAGGCTAATAACAAATTAGACATTTGACAATTATGTTGAAACTCAAGATTGTTTCACCCGAAAGGGTAGAGTATGAAGGTGATGTTGATATCGTGAAGGTTCCAGGGTCACAGGGTAACTTTGAGATATTAAATGATCATGCACCAATTATCTCTTCGCTGGACAAAGGCGTTGTAGAGTATCATACATCTACTGGCGAGCAGAAATCCTTGAACATTCAAGGAGGATTTGTTGAGGTACAGAAAAATGTAGTTAGTCTGTGTGTAGAAATCTAACATCAAAAACAAGAATGAAGACAAACGTAAGCATGCTCAGCAAACAATATATCCTTCAGGGAGTTACGGTGATAGCCCTCCTTTGTGGATTGAGCTATGCATTGGCTGTATGGGGTGGATTGTTACAAATACTAACTCCTGCGGTTATCAGTATGATATATAGTCTTATTCTTGTTATTACAGAAGGATGCGTCTGGCGTTTTGTAGCCTCAAAACACCAAGATAGTCTTCCAACATTCTACACAGCCAGTTCTGGCTTCAGACTTCTCTCAGCATTAGCCGTCATGTTCGTTTATTATATAATAATGAATCATGAGGCTATGCTAACATTCTTTTTGGTATTTATGAGTTATTATGTAATAGTACTCATACATCATTCCATTTATTTCTCGCGAGTATCAAACCGTTCGTGATGAACATCAAGTACAATTATTAAATGAAACATTTAAAGTCAATACTTCTCCTATTGCTCATTGCTTTCTCTCCGACTTTTGCTCAAGCAGAAGAGGCGAGTGAGGAAGAACTTAATATTCCGGAGATTGTGCTGGAACACTTGTCTGATTCATATGAGTGGCATATCGCCTCATATGAAGGCAAACATCTCAGTATTCCACTACCAATTATTGTACGTAGTGAAAATTCTGGCGAATGGCATTTATGTACAGCCCATACACTTCCGGAAGGTTTCTTCTTCAACACAGAGCGTCATGGAAAAATTTATGAAACAATGCCTAATGGTGAAGTCATTCGTCCACTGGATTTGAGTATCACAAAAGCTGTTGCTCAAATATGGATTGTAGTCATTGTTTTAATAACAGTATTCCTTTATTGTGCCAATTGGTATAAGAAACGTGATGCAAAGAGTGATGCGCCTAAAGGTTTTGTAGGTATAATGGAGATGTTGGTGGTAATGATCAATGATGATGTTGTTAAGTCTTCTATAGGAGAGAGGCATTATCGCAAATATGCCCCATATCTTCTGACAGCTTTCTTCTTTATATTTACTACCAACATTGTTGGTCTGATTCCCATTTTTCCAGGTGGTGCTAATGTAACAGGTAATATCAATATAACTTTGTTCTTGGCTGTTTGCACCATGTTGGCCATCAACCTATTCGGTAACAAAGAATATTGGAAGGAAATCTTTTGGCCTGAAGTACCCTTGTTCTTGAAAGCTTATCCTATTCCCGTAATGCCAGTTATTGAGCTTTTCGGTGTATTCACGAAGCCTTTCGCATTGATGATTCGTCTATTTGCCAACATGATGGCAGGCCATGCTGTGATTCTCAGTTTCACCTGTGTGATCTTCCTCGGATGGTCAATGGGAGTTGGATACGGTCTCGGACTCAATCTATTCAGTGCAATCATGCTTCTTTTCATGAACTGCTTGGAAGTTTTGGTGGCATTTATTCAGGCATATGTATTTACGATGTTGAGTGCAGTATTCATTGGCTTGGCTCATAAAGAACATCATGCAGAGTAACCAATAATTATTCAGATAAACTTAAGTATTAACAAATAAAACTTTTAAAATTATGATTATTTCTATTTTAGCCGCTGAAGGTCTAGCACAGCTGGGCTGCGGTATCGGTGCTGGTATTGCAACAATTGGTGCAGGTTTAGGTATTGGTAAGATTGGTGGTAGCGCTATGGACGCCATCGCTCGTCAGCCAGAAGCAACCGGTAAAATTCAGACCAACATGATTCTGACCTCTGCCTTTGTAGAGGGTTGTGCTCTGTTCGCAATTGCCGCTTGTGCATTCCTTATTAAATAAATAACAATTCGATAGCTAATGGATTCACTACCAGCAATTCTTACGCCCGATCTCGGACTTCTGTTCTGGATGCTCTTGGCGTTTCTGGTGGTCTTCTGTGTCTTAGCAAAATGGGGCTTCCCAGCTATCACTCAAATGGTTGATGAGCGAAAGAAGTACATTGACGAGAGTCTGCAAAAGGCGCATGAGGCTTCCGAACGTCTTGAGAATATCAAACAAGAAGGCGAAGCCATTCTTCAAGAAGCTCGAGAGAAACAGGCACAGATTCTGAAAGAGGCTGCTGAGACCCGTGATGCTATTGTAGAGAAGGCCCAGCAGAAAGCTCGCGAAGAGGGTGCACGAATGCTTAACGAGGCTAAAGCCGAAATAGAGCAGGAAAAGCAAGCTGCTATTGCAGATATTCGCCAGCAGGTAGCTTCTCTCAGTGTTGAAATCGCCGAGAAGGTTCTAAAACAGAATCTTCAGAGCAATCAATCGCAAATGGATCTCATTGACCGAATGCTGGATGATGTTTCTTCTATTAAATAATCGGACTTGCGTATGGATTTAGGAGTAATTTCTGTTCGTTATGCAAGGGCATTGCTGAAAAGCGCCTCTGATACGAAAATTGAGGATCGTGTCTACAATGACATGTCTCTTCTAGCCAAGAGCTATATTGAGGTACCTGAACTTCGCCATACGATTGACAATCCGATGCTCGCAAAAGACAAGAAGCAGATATTGCTTGAAACCGCAGTCGGCGGAGAAAATGCATCTGCCTTGTCTCGTTCTTTCATTGCTTTGGTATTGAAGGAAGAGCGCGAGAGTATGATTCAGTTCATGGCGAACTCGTATGTGACGCTTTATCGTAAGCAGAAGAACATTATTCGTGGAAAGCTAACCACCGCAGTATCTGTATCGCCAACAATGGAACAGAAAATGCAGAAGATGGTGGAAAGCAATACTCAAGGAACTGTGGAGTTTGAGACAGAGGTAAACCCTGATATCATCGGTGGTTTTATACTGGAATACGATACATATCGAATGGATGCCAGTGTAAAGTCTAAACTCAACAATATACTTAATACACTTAAAAAGTAAAAAACAATGTCAGATAAAATTAAACCAAGTGAAGTCTCTCAGGTTCTTCTCGAACAATTGAAGGGCATTTCAGGTGGTGAGCAATTCGACGAAGTTGGTACTGTCCTTCAAGTAAGTGATGGTGTCGCACGTATCTATGGATTGCGCAATGCCGAAGCCAACGAATTGTTGGAATTCGAGAACGGAACGATGGCCATTGTGATGAACTTGGAGGAAGACAACGTAGGTTGTGTGCTTCTTGGTTCAACATCAGGCATTAAAGAAGGCATGGTGGTTAAGCGCACACGTCGTATTGCTAGCATTCGTGTAAACGACAACATGTTGGGACGTGTTATCAATCCTCTTGGAGAAGCCATTGACGGCAAGGGAGATATTGATTTAACAGAATCCTTTGAAATGCCTCTTGACCGTAAGGCTCCTGGTGTGATATATCGTCAACCCGTTAAAGAGCCTCTTCAAACAGGTCTGAAAGCTGTTGACTCAATGATTCCTATTGGACGCGGTCAACGTGAACTTATTATTGGTGACCGTCAAACTGGTAAGACAGCCATTGCTGTTGACACCATCATCAACCAGAAGAGCTTCTATGAAGCAGGAAAACCTGTATATTGTATTTATGTAGCCATCGGTCAGAAAGCTTCTACCGTTGCAGCATTGGTACAGACCTTAAAGGAACATGGAGCTCTTCCATATACCATCGTGGTTGCAGCTACAGCTGCTGACCCAGCAGCCATGCAGTACTATGCGCCATTTGCTGGTGCTGCCATTGGTGAGTATTTCCGTGACCGTGGCTATGCAGCTTTGGTTGTTTATGACGACCTCTCTAAACAAGCTGTAGCATATCGTGAGGTTTCTCTGATTCTACGTCGTCCTTCTGGTCGTGAGGCATATCCCGGTGATGTGTTCTATTTGCATTCTCGTCTCCTTGAGCGTGCAGCAAAGATGAATGAGCAGCAGGAGGTTGCCGAGCAAATGAACGACCTTCCTGAGTGTATGAAGGGACATGTACGTGGTGGTGGATCACTCACTGCGCTGCCTATTATCGAAACCCAGGCCGGTGACGTATCAGCTTACATTCCAACTAATGTAATTTCTATTACCGATGGTCAGATATTCTTGGAATCAGACCTTTTCAATCAGGGCTTCCGTCCTGCTATCAATGTAGGTATATCTGTATCTCGTGTAGGTGGTTCTGCTCAGATAAAGTCCATGAAGAAGGTGGCTGGTACCCTAAAGATTGATCAGGCACAGTATCGTGAGCTTGAAGCTTTCTCTAAGTTCTCAAGTGATATGGATGCTGTAACAGCAATGACTCTTGACCGTGGTAGAAAGAACAATCAGTTGCTTATTCAGCCTCAATACAGTCCAATGCCTGTAGGTGAACAAGTTGCAATCTTGTATTGCGGTGTACATGGTTTGATGCGCGAAGTACCCATTAAGAAAGTACGTGAGTGTCAGAACCAGTTCCTGGACAAGTTGCGCTCTGCCCATCCTGAGGTTGTGGCAACATTAGCCAGCGGTAAAATTGATGATGAAACAACCCAGACAATTGAAGCTGTCATGGCTGACATTGCTGGAACGTATAAAGCATAATAGCCTATGCCGTCATTAAAGGAGATTAAAGGACGTATTGCTTCGGTTAACTCAACACGTAAGATCACCAGTGCCATGAAGATGGTAGCTTCTTCAAAGTTGCATCATGCACAGGTGGCCATTCAAAACATGTTGCCATATGAGACCATGCTGGAGCATATCCTCAAGTCGTTCCTGGCAGCTGAAGCAGAAGCGCAAACCATCTACGACCAGGAGCGACCGGTGAAGCGTGTGGCTCTTGTAGTTTTCAGTAGTAACTCATCACTCTGCGGTGCCTTTAACGGTAACGTCATCAAAGTGATGATGAAGGCTGCTGATGCCCTCTCAAACGAGTTAGGCAAGGACAATGTGGAAATATATCCCATAGGTCGTAAGGTGGCAGAGAAAGCCCGCAAGTTAGGATATAACGTAAAATGCGATTTAACAGAACTTGTAGATCACCCAAATGTGAAACAGTGCATAGACCTTGCCATGGAGCTTGGCGATCGTTTTGCAAAGGGAGAGATTGACAAGGTTGAGTTAATTTACCATCATTTTAAGAGTGCCGGTTCGCAAATTCTTACTCACAAGACTTTCTTGCCCATCGACATTGAGTCTGAGCTAAATGCAGATCACGAGCGTGACCTCTCATCAAATGTGGTTACTAAGCAGGTGCAAGACTACTTGAAGAAAAATAATCGCAAAAAAGAGGCAAAGGAAAATGAAGTTAAACCTCTGAACGATAACTTTATAGTGGAGCCCGACATGCACACTGTACTTTCTCAACTCATTCCAAAGATGGGACATCTTATGCTTTACACAGCCCTGCTTGATAGCGTCGCTTCTGAGCATGCAGCTCGAATGGTCGCCATGCAGACTGCTACGGACAATGCTGATGAGTTGCTTCGCCAACTGAACTTGCAATATAATAAGAGTCGTCAACAAGCCATTACTTCAGAGTTGCTCGATATTGTGGGAGGTTCTGTCAACAACTAAATATAAAGGAGTTGTAGATTTTACTTCTCGAACATAAGACATGCCCAGTGGTTATCCTGCCGCTGGGCTTTTTTATGCAATCCCAAGTTTAAAGCTTTTGTTGTCAGCATGTTAACATCTTCCTCATAGAAGCCACTCAGCAACAGGATGGAGTGGGGGGCCATCTTGCTCACAAAAGCGTTCATATCTGCCAATAAGATATTTCTATTGATATTTGCTGTAATTATATCAAAGAAACCATTAACCTTATTATCCAAAACAGAGGCATCACCAAGAATTGAAGTAAACTTCTCGTCTACATGATTAATCACGGCATTGTGTATAGAATTATCTACGCTCCATTCATCTATATCATAACCAATAGCTTCCCTCGCACCAAGTTTCAAAGCTGTTATAGCTAAGATTCCCGTGCCTGTTCCACAATCTAGTATACGTTTATCCTTAAGATTTAAATCCAAAAGTGAAGCAGCTATCATACGCGTAGTTTCATGCGTACCTGTACCAAAGGCCAAATGTGCATCAATCTCAATGCCAATATTCATCTTTTCAGGCATGTGTCGTCCATCATGTATGACAAGAGTTCCTTCACCGAAAGATTCCGGAAGAGGAATACTTATAGGTTCGAAACCTTCTTTTTCCCATTGTTCATTCCAGTCTTTGTCTTCTGCTTCAACAATAGAATAGCTTATAGAACATGAGGGTAGGGGAAAGCAAGCTATAGCTTGATCCAATAATTCCTGATTAAACAATGTTTGTTGAACATAACCTTTTAAACCTAGTTCTATATCCTCAAATGTCTCAAAGCCAGCTTCTGCCGACATGGCAGAAAACACATCTTTAGCATCCTGCAACAACTCCTGTGGAGCCTGAATATCAAATGTAACCTCGTAATACTTCATTTCTTTTGTTAAATTTACCCGCAAAATTACAAAAATTAGGGAAAATCCTACCATGTTTTAGGGTTTTTCCGTAAATTTGCATAGAAATACATAGTATTTTTGCATCGTAAAAGAATATAAACTAAAGAATAAGCGATATGAAAAAGTTAATGTTACTGACCCTTGTCTTTGGCTTCCTGCCACTCTCCATGCTGGCTCAGGATGACATGTACTTTGTTCCTAAAAAGTCGAAGACTGTAAAGGCGACGCCTTCATACGAGCGTACAGCCGACAATACCTATTATGTAGGGAGTTCACGTAGTGTTGATGACTATAATCGTCGTGGTACTACATACGATGTCATATCGAATGATTCCACAAACGATGTGATTGCCTTTGATGAGGAAATGGGTGTATATCCAGATTCTACCCAAGAAGATTTCCATCTCACCAAGAAGATGACTCGCTGGGATGACTACACACCAGCAGAGTCATATTGGGACGGATACCTTGACGGACGCCGTGATTCATGGAGTTTCCGCTCATGGCATTCTCCTTGGTACTTTTCGTCTTTCTATCCTTGGTATGACTATACATGGTACGACCCATATTATTATGGTTGGGGATGGCATTATAGTTGGTATGATCCTTGGTTCTATGGCAGTTGGTCATGGGGGTGGGGAGGCTATTATTCCTGGAACTACTACCATCCTTGGCACTATGGATGGTATGGGGGCGTAACACATAATTGGAATCGCGGACACCATGGAAACTATAGAGGTGTAAGTCATGGCTCAAGCTATAATAGAGGTTTTTCATCTGTTGGCAGTCGACGTACGACAACAACTTCCGCGGGTTCACGTGCGTCATCAAGTAATTCTCGAACCACAACTAGTCGTTCAACGTCATTGACTCCTCGCTCTACAGGTTCACGCAGAACCACTTCAACAAGCACATCGAATTATACACCTAATCGAAGCAGTAGCAGCGTCTTTGATTCTGGCAGTCGTCGTTCTAGCTCATCATCTTCGGGCAGTTATAGTACAGGCTCTTTCAACACAGGAGGTAGCCGTGGTTCTTATGGCGGAGGTTCCTTTGGTGGTGGCAGTCGCAGCAGCGCCGGAGGTGGCGGTAGCCGTGGTAGTCGCAGATAATTAGAACCTTATACTGTAAATCCAATTACGAAATAACCATTATGAAAAGATATATTGTTTTAGCAGTTACTTCGCTGACCATGCTGTCGGCAACTGCGCAGGATACTTACGAAAATGCCCGTGTGCTAGGTTCTGACCTAAATGGTACAGCTCGCTATGTAGGTATGGGTGGAGCACTCGAAGCTCTTGGTGCCGATATTTCGACGATATCCACCAACCCAGCTGGTATAGGTATGTTCCGTCACTCACACGCATCAATTTCATTTGGCGGCGTGAACCAAGAAGAAGTTGGCAAGTTTGACAATCTCAGCAAGACCAATCTAAGCTTTGACCAGGCTGGTTTCGTGTTCTCCATGAATCTTGATGATGACGATTCTTATGTAAACTTTGGCTTCAACTACCATAAGAGTCGCAATTTCGACCAGATAATCCAGGTGAATAATCGCTTCACTCACGAAGCATCTCTCAATAAGTTGGCTTTTGCCAAAAACACATTTGGCAGCGATGCTAACGGAGGATATGATCTCGGATATAATACTGTTACCAATAAATGGATGGGGTATAGGAATCCTACTGAAAATAGCGACTACGGATATCCGTTCACTCAATGGGACTATTTATACCATAATGTATATAATGTGGATGATCAGAATACCTCAGCATTCCCGACGGGGGCCGACCATGCAATGCTTTTTAATGATGCTTATGATTATTACTTTGACAAAGCACATCGCGGATGGATTGCCGATTACGATTTCAACATAAGTGGAAACATTCACGATCGTTTCTATTGGGGCTTTACGATAGGGGTTCACAACATTAATTATAAAGGATACAGTTTGTATGACGAGGATGTTCTAGGGGCAGCAGGCGGCAGGATGGTTCTTGAGGACGAGCGTCGTATCACTGGTAATGGTGCAGATATCAAGGCCGGTATAATCTTCCTGCCTGTAGAAGAGTCACCATTCCGCGTTGGTCTTTCTATTTCAACACCCACATGGTATGATATGAAGTCAGAGAACAACACTACGCTTTATAATTACACAACAACTCCCGCCGGATATAAGCCATGGGGATACAATAATATGCCGAGCGATGATGTCTATGAGTATAAGTATTACACGCCTTGGAAATTTGGCTTGAGCCTTGGACATACCATTGGTAATTACCTGGCTTTGGGCGCAAGTTATGAATACAGCGACTATAGTTCTGCTGACACACGTATTTATGATGGCACATATGATTATTACGATAACGAGAACTCTTTCTCTGACCGTGTGATGAATAATCACACAGACAGAACCTTGAAAGGCGTTTCGCTATTGAAACTCGGCGCTGAATTTAAACCAGATCCTTCATTGGCTGTACGTCTAGGTTACAACTATCAGTCAGCTGCATACAACGAGAACGGATTCCGTGATACCACATTGGATTCTCCAGGTACATATTTCTCATCAACACCTGATTATGTAAACTGGAAGGGAACCAACCGTATTACAGCAGGACTTGGCTACCGTATTGATAATTTCTCAATTGACTTGGCTTATCAGTATAGCAATACTAAAGGAACATTTTATCCGTTCCAGCCAAACGTAGAATTCATTGATCCTGATAATGGTCAACTTGAAACAAATATCTCTACGCCAAGTTCACTAAATTTCAAGCGTCATCAGCTTCTACTTACATTAGGAATCACTTTGTAAATTATGAAGTGAATTCTAACTAGAAAATAGTAGAGTAGATAATGGTGTAGATTCGCAGGTTTAAAACGTAACCAGAATCTACACCATTATTTTATTCTTTATTAACTATTTATCATAATACCGATTAACGTTAAAAGATTAAACTGAGTTCGTGACTATAAAAATTAAGCCTTGAAATACATTATTAATGTCTGTAACTATTAAATCTGAAACTTAGATTTAAACATAAATCGGATTATACTTGCATTTTCCTATAGAATTTTGTATCTTTGTAGAGGATTACACAATATTATTAATATAATCACAAACTAAACCATGGCAAAGTATATTAAAAGAGAAATGGCCGATATGAATGGTCAAGGCAAATCCAAAGCTTATTACCAACTCAAGACTTATGGACATCTGAACAGCAGTCAGTTTATTGAGAAATGTTGTTCTCATGGTGGCGGCCTAAGTCGTGCGTCTGTTGTCGGAGCGCTAACCTTGATAGCTGAAGAATTAGCTAATCAGCTGGCTGACGGTTATACTGTAACGCTTGATGGTATTGGCACATTCAGTACCAAGATTGGCGTAAGAAATGATAAGGCTCAAGACTCATTTGAAGTTGATGAAGAAAAGCGTAATTCACGTACTATCGAAGTTAAAAACATCAATTTTCGAGCAGATAGTGACTTAATTTGGGAAGTAGACAGACGTTGTATTTTGGAAAAAGGTGGAGAAAGCAGACTCAAGAAATCATCGCTTACACCAGAGGAACGCTTAGAAAAAGCCCGTGAATATTTGGCAAAACATGGTATGATGCGCGTCATGGACTATGTGACACTTACCGGATTATCTCGCACAACAGCATCACTTGAGTTGCGTCGATTGGCTGCAGATCCTGACTCGGGAATTACATCGTCAGGCCGTAAAAGTAGCAAAGTATATCTACCCTCTCGTTCATAAAACCACGATTTTGCCTTGATATTCGTCAAGAACTAATGGTAAAATGTGTCAAAAAGTACATTATTCCATAAAAAAGTTGATAAAATGTTTGCGATTTCGGATTTTTACTATAACTTTGCAACCGCAAACGCAAAAAAAATAAACTTTAGTTCAATTTTTAATTAAAAAGGTAAAAGATTATGAATGCAGCACAAGTTGTAGAGAATCTTAAACTGAGATTTCCCAACGAGCCTGAGTACATTCAGGCCGTGAGTCAAGTTCTTCCTACTATCGAAGAAGAGTACAACAAGCACCCTGAGTTTGAAAAGTACAATCTGATCGAGCGTCTTTGCATTCCCGATCGCGTGATTGAGTTCCGCGTAACATGGGTAGATGACAAGGGTAATGTTCAGACAAACATGGGTTATCGCATTCAGCACAATAACGCAATTGGCCCTTACAAAGGTGGTATCCGCTATCACAAGTCTGTTAATCTGGGTATTCTGAAGTTCTTGGCTTTCGAGCAGACCTTTAAGAACTCACTCACAACTCTTCCTATGGGTGGTGCTAAGGGTGGTTCAGACTTCTCTCCCCGTGGTAAGAGCGACGCAGAGGTTATGCGTTTCTGCCAGGCTTTCATGAACGAGCTTTATCGTCACATTGGTCCTGATGAGGACGTTCCCGCTGGTGATATCGGCGTAGGTGGTCGTGAGGTTGGTTACATGTTCGGTCAGTACAAGAAGCTCACTCACCAGTTCCAGGGTGTGCTCACCGGTAAGGGTATCCAGTTCGGTGGTTCACTGATTCGTCCTGAGGCTACAGGTTACGGTACTGTTTACTTCCTGACTTCTATGCTGGAGACCCGTGGTATCGAGCTGAAGGGTAAGAAGGTTCTGATTTCTGGTGCTGGTAACGTAGCACAGTATGCAGCTGAGAAGTGCTTGCAGCTCGGTGCTATCCCCATGACAATGTCAGACTCTGATGGTTACATCTACGATCCAGATGGTATCGATCGTGCTAAGCTCGACTATATCATGGAGCTGAAGAATGTAGAGCGTGGACGTATTAAGGAGTATGTTGAGGAATATCCTACAGCTAAGTACTATGAGGGCAAGCGTCCTTGGTTTGAAAAGGCTGACATCGCACTGCCTTGCGCTACTCAGAACGAGATCAACGGTGAAGAGGCTGCAGCTCTCGTAAAGAACGGTGTAATTGCTGTTGCAGAGGGTGCTAACATGCCTTCACTGCCTGAGGCAATCAAGATCTTCCAGGATGCTAAGATCCTGTACGCTCCTGGTAAGGCTTCTAACGCTGGTGGTGTATCTGTATCAGGTCTCGAGATGTCTCAGAACTCTGAGCGTCTGAGCTGGACTGCTAAGGAAGTTGACGACTACCTGAAGCGTATCATGAACGACATTCACGAGAACTGCGTGAAGTATGGTACTCAGGCTGACGGCTATATCAACTACGTGAAGGGTGCAAACGTTGCCGGATTCATGAAGGTTGCTAAGGCTATGATGGCTCAGGGAATCGTATAATACGAAATACCATTTCAACACATAAACTGAATTCATAAAGAGGGAGGCCACCTGCAGATTCTGCAAGGTGGCCTTTTAATATTAAAAAAAGATAGGACTAACAATCGCCAGTCCTATAGATTAAAAAGAAATTAAATGCAATAACTATTTTCTAATGATGGTCACTCCCCCATCCTGCTCCAGTTTTATAATGCTGGAAGGTTTGTGAGGCTTGTGTTCTTGTCTGCGAGTCCAGCAAATATAGTCTACCTGTTCTACAATTCTCGGATCAATGTCGCAGTAGTTCTGTGCTGCAGGTTCGCCACTGATATTCGCAGATGTTGAGACCAATGCTTTCTGAAAACGGAAACATAGCTCTTTGGAGAATTTCTCCTGCGTTATACGTATACCAATAGAACCATCATCAGCGATTAGATTCTCAGCCAGATTGATGGCGCCATCGAGAATAAGTGTTGTTGGTTTTGCATCTGAGTCATTAAGGCTGTCAATAAGTTGCCACGCAACATCAGGTACATTTCTAACATATCGCTGAAGGCGAGCATCTGAATCCACCAAACAGATGAGCGCCTTGGAATCGTCACGCTGCTTAATCTGATAGACACGTTTCACGGCCTCTGCATTAGTTGCATCACAACCAATACCCCATACTGTATCTGTAGGATAGAGTATCACCCCACCCTTTTTTAGTACTTCAACCGCATTCTTGATGTCTTGCTCCTGTGTCATAACTATATCTTAATATTTAGAACTCACTGGTAAAGTGAAATTGAATATGTTCAAAGTCTTGCTGAGCCATTTGAAGAACGTAACCAGAATCTGCAAGGAAGACATCACGTCCCTCTTTATCTTTAGCCATATACTGGTATTTGCGCTTTTTGAAGTTCTCCAATTCCTGTTCATTATCGCTTGAAATCCAGCACGCCTTATATAGATGAACTGGCTCCCAACGACATTTTGCGTTGTATTCATTTTCAAGACGGTACTGAATAACTTCAAACTGCAGTTGTCCCACAGTACCAATTATCTTTCTACCATTGAACTGATTGACGAACAACTGAGCCACACCTTCGTCCATAAGTTGGTCGATACCCTTTTGTAACTGCTTTGACTTCATGGGGTCATCATTCTCTATGTACTTAAAGAGTTCTGGCGAGAATGAAGGAAGACCACGGAAGTGAAGTTTCTCACCTTCCGTCAGTGTGTCTCCAATTTTAAAGATTCCACCACTATCTGGAAGACCTACGATATCACCTGGCCATGCCTCATCAATGGTAGACTTACGCTGCGCCATAAATTGTGTCGGTGATGTAAAACGCATGGTCTTTCCCTGTCGAACATGCAGATATGGAATATTACGCTGGAACTTACCACTGCATACCTTGCAGAAAGCAATACATGAACGGTGGTTAGGATCGATATTTGCTGTTATCTTGAAGATAAAACCAGTAAACTTTTGTTCTTCAGGCTGTACCTCGCGCTCTTCAGCTTTTGTAGGACGTGGTGAAGGAGCTATCTCTACGAAACAGTTCAATAGTTCCTGAACGCCAAAGTTATTCAAGGCTGAACCAAAGAATACGGGTGCAACCTCCGCAGAGCGATAAGACTCAACATCAAATTCTGGATATACACCATCAACAAGTTCTAAGTCTTCGCGAAGTTTATCGGCATCACTATTACCGACTCTCTTGTCCAGTTCTTCACTATCAATATCTACTTCCACCTTCTCTGTTACTCGCTGTTTGTCAGGGGTAAACAAATCGAGTTTCTTCTCGTAGATATTATATACACCCTTAAACTTTGCGCCCTGGTTAATAGGCCAACTTAAAGGACGAACTTTAATTTCCAGTTCTTGTTCAAGTTCATCGAGCAAATCAAATGGATCCCTTCCTTCACGGTCCATCTTGTTGATGAATATGATGACAGGTGTTTTTCTCATGCGACAAACAGTCATTAACTTGCGGGTCTGTGTCTCTACACCTTTAGCACCATCTACAACAATAATGGCTGAATCAACCGCAGTTAACGTGCGGAATGTATCCTCGGCAAAGTCCTGGTGACCTGGTGTATCCAGAATGTTAACCTTATATTCAACATCCTTTCCGTCGGGCGTATAGTCAAACTCCATGACAGATGTACTAACCGAGATACCACGTTGTTTTTCGATCTCCATCCAGTCAGAGGTAGCAGTCTTCTTAATCTTGTTACTTTTAACAGCACCAGCCACCTGTATCTGTCCACCGAAAAGTAGAAACTTCTCTGTCAATGTAGTTTTACCAGCATCAGGGTGCGATATAATCGCAAACGTTCTTCTTCTCTCTATTTCTTCACGCATTGCTTTTCTTTTTGTTAATGTTCAGGCGAGCATGCTCGGAACTTGATTTTACAATTTACCAATACAATCTTTTAATGACTCTTCCCAATAGGGAATTTCTATACCATATGTTTGTTTTATCTTAGTCTTGTCAAGCACACTATAGTGTGGGCGTGCTGCAGGTGTAGGATATTCCTCAGTATGAAGTGGACGTACACGACAGTTCTTAATTCCAGCAATACGATGGATGGCCTTCGTAAAGTCATACCAAGAAATAACTCCCTCGTTACTGAAATGATAGATGCCAGGAACAACACCCTTGTTGATGGCAACCATAATAGCGGTAGCTAAATCGCGAGCATACGTTGGAGTTCCGATTTGATCGAATATAACTCCAAGTTCACTACGTTCGTTACCTAGGCGAATCATTGTCTTAACGAAATTATTGCCAAAAGTAGAATAAAGCCATGCAGTACGAATTACCATAGATTTACGACATGCACCTAATACGTTTTCTTCTCCTTCTAGCTTGGTCCTTCCATAGACACTATTTGGACAAACTGGATCAGATTCGATGTAAGGACGATTATTCGTTCCATCAAAAACATAGTCTGTACTAATCTGTATCATCCAGCCATCACGTTTTTCTATTGCTTGAGCCAAATAACCGGGAGCACTGCTATTCAATAATTTACAGAATTCTTCATCTTCTTCAGCCTTGTCTACAGCTGTATAAGCAGCACAATTCACAATACCATCAATATGGTGTGTTTCCAAGAAGGTTTCTATAGCATCTTGGTTCGTGATATCAAGTTCATGAACATCCGTATTGAAAAACACATGTTGTTGATTAGCCTTCTCCAACAACTGCATTTCATTCCCTAACTGTCCATTACATCCAGTGATTAGAATATTCATGTCTTATTCAAATTTAAGTCCTTCTTCTTTATCTTTCTTGTAATAATCGGATAACATACCGATGAATGTTGACACTTCTTTAACTGCATGTTGAGTACTGGGAGTGATTTCCTTTTTCTGCAATCGAAGCATCATAACGCCATATAGCAAATTCATACAGGTCTCTATCTCGCTTTCCTCTTTGTTTGCACCATGGTTACGCAACTCTACAATAAAAGGTAAAACCTTATAATATGCAGTATTATAGAATGGAAACTTTGGTGATGCAAGTAATTGAGCATGCAACTCGGAAAGAAGTTGAAGAGTCACCTTGTTAATCTGTAAGTGTCCTTGTACACGGCATCCTTCTTCATTCATCATTTTAATGAGATTGCCGAACCAGTCAACCTCGTCATCCTTCTGCTCCTCGCTATAATCAAAACCATCGATATATTCACGTCGAATGCGAGAAAGAGAACAATCAAAAGCACGAATAGTATCTTCAACCTGCCACATGTAAAGCAGGTATTCCGCAATATTCTTTTTACGTAATTCCTGTGCTATAAACATAATAAGATTTTGCTAAAAAATATGATAGAGATGCAGACTAGTCAATGTTGAAAGCAAAATAATGACGCTACCAACAATTACCAGCATGCCAATAATCTGATTAATCAGTTTAATTCCATTCTGATCGAACTTAGTACGAATCTTGTCTACCAACCAAGACAATGACCACCACCAAAGTAAAGAACCTCCGATAATACTTAGAAAGCCAACGACCATATCTATGGGCAAGTCAGGCTGAAGTCCAAAAGCAAACTGAGCATAGAGAGCCATGAACAAGAAAATAATCAGAGGATTACTCAAGGTAACAAGGAATGCCGTAATCGCGTTATGCGTCAATGTACCTTTCTTTTGTCCTGGTTTACGGATATTCTTTGTAGGATCTGTACGATATGTATATACACCAAAGATCAAAAGCAAAAGACTACCAACAATCTGCAGATAGAATCGTGTTGTATCATTACTAACAAAATCAACAACATATCCCATACCAAGACCGGTAATTCCGGCGTAAATCATGTCACTTACTGATGCTCCCACCCCAGTTACAAAACCAAACCAGCGTCCTTTATTCAAAGTACGCTGAACACAGAGAACACCAACTGGACCCATAGGTGCCGAAGCGATAATTCCTATGAGCATTCCCTTAAATACAATATCCAATATATTTGGTATAGTGTTTACGACAAATGGCATATTGACTGCAAAGGTACGAATTTTAATTAGAAATGAAGAATCAGCCCATAATATTTTTCATTTCACGTATAAAAAATGTTAAGTGCATTTATTATCTCAAATAATTACGTTACCTTTGCACAAATTATTATTCACTTATTAATATCATAATGGACACACAATCAACTATCAAGCCATATGTTATCGGCTTAGACTTAGGAGGTACAAACTCAGTTTTCGGAATTGTAGACGCTCGTGGCGAGATAAAAGCTACGACCGCCATAAAAACTGGTTGTTTTACTTCAGCTGAAGATTATGTAGCTGCTTCTGTAGAAGCATTACAACCTATTATTGAGCAAGTTGGAGGCTTGGATACCATTAAAGCAATGGGTATTGGAGCACCAAACGGAAACTTCTATAATGGAACAATTGAATTCGCCCCCAACCTTCCTTGGGCACACGATGGAATTGTTCCTTTGGCAAAAATGTTCAGTGAGAAACTGAGCAACATTCCTGTAGCTCTGACAAACGATGCCAATGCTGCAGCCATTGGAGAAATGGTATATGGTGTAGCACGAGGCATGAAGAACTTTATTGTGATTACTCTAGGAACTGGCGTTGGCTCTGGTATTGTAGTCAATGGACAGTTGCTCTATGGACACGATGGCTTTGCCGGTGAGTTAGGTCACGTGATTATGCGTCGTGAAAACGGACGTTCTTGTGGATGTGGTCGCACAGGATGCTTAGAAGCTTACTGCTCTGCAACGGGTGTTGCACGTACTGCTCGTGAATTGCTTGCAAAAACTGAGCGCCCTTCTCTGCTTCGTGAGATGAACCCAGAGGATATCACATCGCTTGATGTTTCTATTGCAGCAGGAAAAGGTGATGAACTGGCCAATGAGATCTATGAATTTACTGGTAACATGCTTGGTGAAGCATGTGCAGACTTTGCTGCATTCTCATCTCCAGAGGCATTCATTTTCTTTGGCGGTATGACCAAAGCTGGCGAACTCATCATGAAGCCAATCCGCGAGTCATACGACAAGCATGTCTTGAAAATCTTCAAAGGCAAGGCAAAGTTTTTGATTAGTGGACTTGATGGAGCGTCTGCAGCTGTACTCGGCGCATCTGCTATTGGATGGGAAGTATAAATAGAAAATAACAATACACAAACAATTGTCCCAGTTATCCAAATCGAAACGGATAACTGGGACAATTCGTTTTAAAGCTCTTCACATTCTTTCAACCATAAAGCGCTTGAAGCATCGCTTGGCATGCGCCAATCACCACGAGGAGAAAGACTGACACTTCCAACTTTCGGTCCATCTGGTAGACATGAGCGTTTGAATTGCTGATTAAAGAATCTTCGACAGAAAACCTTAAGCCAGTGTTTTATTACTTCATCATCGTATTTTCCATCAAATGCATACTTTGCCAGCATAAAAATTTTGGAAGGACGGAAGCCTACACGCAAATGATAATATAGGAAGAAATCATGCAACTCGTATGGTCCCACCAAATCTTCAGTCTTCTGTGCGATATTACCGTCAGCATCAGCAGGTGTAAGTTCTGGAGAGATGGGAGTTTCAACAACATCAATCAACGTTTCACGTTCATTGATGAATGAAGGCAGAGCAGCTAAATATTTAATGAGATACTGAACCAACGTTTTAGGAACTCCAGCATTAACACCATACATAGACATATGATCACCATTATACGTACACCAACCCAATGCCAACTCTGAAAGATCACCGGTTCCTATAACCATGCCTCCTACTTGATTAGCCACATCCATTAGAATCTGAGTACGCTCACGCGCTTGAGAATTTTCATAAGTTACATCATGATTATCTACTTGATGACCAATATCCTCGAAATGTTGGAGTACGGATTTTGAAATATTAATTTCACGTATAGTAATTCCTAGTGACTCCATCAATTTAACAGCATTATCGTGTGTACGATCTGTAGTACCGAATCCAGGCATTGTAATACCAGTAATTCCACGACGAGACAAGCCCAACTTGTCAAAAGCACGAACTGTGATAAGCAATGCCAACGTAGAGTCGAGTCCTCCACTAATACCTATTACAACCTTATCGCAATTTGTGTGATGAAGACGCTTACATAAACCCATAGTTTGAATGTTAAGTATCTCCTCACACGAATCAGTCATATCTTTATCTACAGGAATAAAAGGTCGAGGATTAACTTGTCGAATTAGCTCAAATTCGTGAGGTTCAACTAATTTCGCGTTAATATGTCGCGCCGAAGCACCTACTTGTGCTGAACGGAATGTCGTATTGTTTTGACGCTCCAAACGAAGTCTGTCAATGTCAATCTGCTGAATACATAACTGTGGATCAATAGAAAAGCGTTCTGCTTCTGTAAGGAGAATGCCATTTTCGTAAATAAGCGCATTACCACCATAGACAACATCTTGGGTGGACTCTCCAAATCCGCAACTGCTATATATATAGCCACACATCATTCGAGCACTTTGCTGCGCAAGCAATGAACAGAGATATTTATGTTTTCCATTCAATTCATCAGTCGCAGAGAGATTAACAATAATATCTGCACCAGCTAAAGCCAAATTATTACTTGGCGGAAGTGGAGCCCATACATCTTCGCAGATCTCTATACCAAAACGTGCTCCATCACAAGTACGGAATACGATGGGGTCGTTTGAGATGTGTATAGGACTGCCTGCCAGATAAATATCTTGTGGCATTAAATCAGCAGCAGATGCGAACCATCTTTTCTCATAGAACTCATTATAATTAGGTAAATGAGTTTTAGGTACAACTCCAAGAATAGAGCCCTGCTGAATAACAACCGCACAATTATACAAAAGAGAGCCTACACGAACAGGCACTCCAACAACTGAAATGATATTCAACTTGCGAGTGAAATCAAGCAAAACAAGCAAAGATTCTTCTGCCTTGTCTAATAACAATTGCTGACTAAACAAGTCTTGACATGTATATCCCGTGATACAAAGCTCTGGGAACACAATTAGTTCTACGCCCTTTCCTTCGGCTTGAACAATCAGACTCTCAATCTGCTGGACATTAAATTCCACATCGGCTACTCGAACACTTGGTATTGCGGCAGCCACCTTGATTAATCCATATTTCATTTGATTGTCACTTGTGTAGCACCATAACCGTATTCACGGAACGATGCATCCTGGTAAATATAATGTTTATATCTATATTGCAACTCATTGACCAATGCCTTACGCAACACGCCCTCACCTTTTCCATGAATAAAGACAATCTTTGTGCCTTTCTTCTTCTCATATGTTTTGAGTGTCTTGCGGAACACATCCAGTTGGTAGTTAAGAATATCTGTTGCATTCATCCCATTGGTTGTTTCTAATAGTACATCTGCATGAAGGTCTACAACCACAGGTTCCCCATCTTTATATTCACTCTTTACTTGTGGACGAGCATGTATTTCCTTCTCATTTTTTTGATACATTTTAGCCTTCAGCTGTTGTGCGTCAATTACCAATGGACGAGCAGGGGTGTCATCTTTAATTATAGTATATACTAATGCAGGTTGTTCGAAGAACACACTGTCTTGGAATGTATGTAACTTATAGAACTTAACCGTATCAATGCGGAATTGTGCATCGACAGAAGACTTTAGGAGATAATTCTTTTCACGCTTGTATGGAATAAATTGAATAGATACTCGTTCCAAAGAATTAAGATCTTCTCTGCCAAACTCTTCAATAAACACCTTTGTATTAGGCTCTACTTCTTCCGTAGCCCTTAGCTTCCATGTATTTCCTTCTGCTGAGGCATAAGTGAAATGCATGTAATAATTAGAATCATTAATAAAATAAGCCTCAAAACGAGTTTGTGTCAATTCCTTGATGTCGATAGGAACAAAGGCCAAATATGCGGATATCAATTCCCCACCCTTCCGTTCCTCAGGTTGGGCTTTGAATGTGATAGGATTGTCAGCTGGTTCGGTCTCTTTCACTACTGGTCTATTCGACTGTTGTTTCATTTCGACCACATGACCAATCTCGTAGGTCTCTTCACCGATGACAACCACCTCGCTCACCTGCATGGGAACTTGAAAGCCATCCTCGTCTTCAACCATAACAATATTTTTTCCTTGGAAACCTGCAACTTTTCCTCCGCCAATTTCGCTAAGGAATCTAACTTTATCACCTATTTTCATTTTATACAAATCAATTTATGGTATTAACAAAGAACTATCGCCGTAACTCAGAAAACGGAAATCATGAGATAAAGCATAATCGTAGATAGTATGCCAATCGCCATGCACAAAGGCACTTACTAATAAAAGCAACGTTGATTGTGGCTGATGGAAATTGGTAACCAACATCTTAACAATCTTGTAGTCATATCCAGGTGCAATGATAATCTGCGTACTACTATGGAGTGCGGGTAGATGATTATTATCCAACCAATTCAATAGTGCCTGAATAGACTCATGAGCAGATACTTTCTCTACATCAGTATTCTCGTAAGGTTCCCACTGATTAACATGCAGTTCAGACTCAACAATATTGGGATTCTTGATGACTTTCAAGCCCATATAGTAGAGGCTTTCTAGAGTTCGAACACTTGTTGTACCAACAGCAATGGCACAACAATCATGCTTTATCAACTTCTCAAGAGTTTGTCGACGAACACAAATATACTCTGTATGCATCTCGTGATCATTGATTTCCTCACTCTTAACAGGTTTGAAAGTACCTGCACCAACATGAAGTGTCAACTCCTCACGGTCAATCCCATGATTATCAAGAGACATTAATACCTCTGGAGTGAAATGTAACCCTGCCGTAGGTGCGGCAACACTACCCTTAATCTTTGAATAAACTGTTTGGTATGTTGTCTTGTCACTCTCCTGTGTGTCTCTATTCAAATATGGCGGAATTGGAAGTTCTCCCATCGACTCTAATATCTCAGCAAAAGAGATATGATTGTTGTCCCATGTAAAATCAACCCAATGACTTGTGCCATGAATATCACCACGTGTTGCTGTGAAATTCAATGTTTCACCTTTTATTGTCAACTGGCGAACCAATGTGCCTTCTTTCCATTTTTTTAAATTGCCAACCAAACACAACCACGAACATTTCCCACGGGTTTGGAACATCTGCTCATAGTCAGCGGGCTGTGCTGGTTCTAACAGGAACACCTCTATAAGAGCACCGGTTTCCTTACGAAAATGAAGTCGAGCCTGAATAACTTTTGTATTATTAAAGACCATTAACGCACCTTGAGGCAGGTAGTGCGCTAGATTAAAGAAACGGTCTTCTCCTACCTCACCTTTCTGATACACCAACAACTTTGATTCGTCACGCTTTGCCAAAGGAAATTTAGCAATTCGTTCATCAGGTAAAGGATAATTATAATCACTAATATGAATATGTTTTGTTTCCATCTTATTAAACGTATAAATAGCAACAGGCTCGGATAATTGCATAGAATAGAGTGAACAAGAAAACTGTCACAACAATATCAATGTCTGATTTCTGATAACCTGTCTTAGTATAATGCGATGATATATAACTATTAGAATAATGTTTTTGTATACTTACGCGATAATGAATAAACATTATAATTAGACCAACAACCCCTCCCCAACATAAACCACAAATAATATCGCCAGGAAAATGAACACCTAAATATAGTCTTGTCCAACAATTAATAAGTGACCATGTAAACAGGGTTATGGACAATAGTTTACTTCGAACTAACAAAGAAAAGAATACAGCAATGCTAAATGTATTAGCAGCATGAGAAGAAAAGAAACCATATTTTCCGCCCCTGTAGCCATTAACAACATCAACATATTGTCCTATAAACTCATCATGAGTAGGACGCCATCTCATAACTGTGGGTTTTACAAACAAGTCATTTAAGGAACCAGCTAGAAAGACACAAAGGGCTGCACAAGCCAAAATCATTCCCACTTTCCGTAAACTATCATTGTTTTTCAATACAATATAGAACAAAGAAATGTATAGTGGTATCCACGTTGCTGCTGTGGTAAGCGTTTTTGCCAAACCATCAACAAATAATGAACCACTACCATTTAATGACAATAATAGTTGTCTATCTAAATCTATGAGAGTATTCAAATCCATTAATATACAAAACTAAATAATTTCTATCTTATCAGCTTCTATCCAGCCTTTTTTCCCATCAGATATAATGATTTCTTTCCATTCCTTCATTGTATCATCTGTAATTTTGACCTTCGTTCCTTCGTGAAGCAGAAAGAGGTCTTTTCCACCATGTGAAGGCGAACTTTTAATAGGAACTGCCGACTCTATAATGATTGCTTCATCATGTGTTGACATTATACGTTGTTGCTGCCAAGCAAAGATAATAGCAAGTATACAAATGAAGAGTGTAACTAATCCGCTAAAGAATCCGAATTTTCTAATCCATAACGGATTTGAGAAAAGATATAAAAGAAGAAGCACTATAGTAAGCGCCAGACAATAGAGCGATGTCTTTGCCCATCCATTAGCACTCATAAGGTTTACTATGGATTGATACCAAGTAACAAAGAATAATTGACTTTCTGGGGCAATCTTATCTATAGTCTTACTGCGAACCATATGGAGATTAAACTTAATATCAACATCGGATGGAGCTAACCTTAAGGCACGTTCATATGCTATAAGTGCAGATGTATATTCATCCATTCTATAGTAAGAGTTTCCAAGGTTATAATAAATCTCCGCACTAACACCTTCCTTTAAAATTTGTTCATATTGATGTGCAGCTAACTGATAGTTTCCATTTATATAAGAGCTGTCAGCTTCTGATTTTGTTATGGCATAGCTTCCCAAAGGAAGCAAGAATAACAATAGAATAGCTAAAAGATGCTTCTCAATATGTTCTATAGCTGTCATTGCCGATTTATAGACTTTTTCCATATTTCCTTTTGAATCACCAGGTGCGTAACGCTCAAACTCACATTCATCGATTGCCTCGACAAACTGATTGATTATTTTTTGTTCAACCTTTCGTTCATTGAAACATTCACTGATATTATCACGTGATAATTGTTCTACTGGAATATTCATTTTATCACCAACATATCCCCACAAAGCACGCAGTACTTCATCGAAGAACTGATTGGGTTGATTAGCCTTCATAAGTTTTGCTGCTTTCTTTAAACGTTTGGTTGCAATCTTATTCGCCTTCTTACCACGTAATTTAACAAGATCTGCATTCTCAATAGCACGTTTTCTGAAGATAACAAACAGTGCAATAAAAATTATCATTAAGAATGCGATAGACAACCAGTAACGTTCAGATGCGAAGAAAGATTGGTCCTTTGGTTGGAGTTCAGTATTCCCTAACTTGATATGATGGATATCGCTTCCGAGTACTTGCAAATCCTCCTGATTCGTATAATCTTGGTACTCGCTATCATTACCATCACCTTTTGCTACATTAAGATGAAATGCTTCAGTCGTCAGTGTTTTATACTGACGTGTTTTCGTATCATAATAGGTAAAATCTATACCTGGTATATCAAACTTTCCCTGGTGACGAGGCACAGCAAGGTATTCATATACAACCTCACCTTCAAGACCATTAGAAGTAAGATGTGTCTTTTCTGTTAGTTTGGGATCGTAAGTATCAAAATCCTTGGGGAACTTTAATTCTGGTTGCTTAATAAGTTTCAGATTTCCCACTCCGCTTACAACAACCTTAATCGTAAGAGGATCATTCGCTTTTAATTCGGTCTTATCAATTTCTGACTTAACATTAAAAGTACCAACACCTCCAGAGAATCCATTTGGTTTTGAAGGAAGCGGATCTACCTGTATTGTGATACCTGGGGCTTTGATTTGTTTTTTTACCTCAACATAACCAGAGCCTCCATTAAAGAACGCCTCAAAAGGATCAACGTTTCTATTCTCCTGTACAACGATACCATTGAATGTAATGCCAGGAACCTCAAGTTTTCCTGTAATCTGAGGAAACATCACATACTGGCTCCAAGTTACAGTTTTATAGTTACGCCCATTATACTGCTCTATCTTAAAACTCTTTTCCTGAGGAAGTGGAATCTCTTGTGTATGAAAGCCCTTCAGATCAGGCATTTTTCCCTCAAGCTGAGACAATCTGACTAATGTGTATACTTTATAAGTAAGTAAAATAGGTTCTTGTTCTACTACATGTTGCTTTGAAGCTGTGACTTTAATGAATAGATCCGAGCCGGAGATATTCGAGCCTGCAGCACGTGTTTCTCCTTGACGACCATTACCACGACTATTGCTTTGTGCAGCTCCAACAACTTGTATTTTAACTATATTAGACTTGACTTGCTTTCCATCGATATTAATCGATGCGGCTGGGATCGTGAAAGTACCTGTTTTTTCCGCACTGAGAATATATGTGTAGGTAATCGTTGATGAATGAGATGTTTTACCATTCACCATACTAAAACTACTTTGACTTGAGGTACTTGGCCCCATTAGAACTTCAAAGGCGTCAGGTATCTGTCCGACACGAAAACCAGATACGTCTTGAGTCGTCGCTGTATATGACAGACGAAATTGTTCCCCCACCGCTACCTGTTGTGGAGCGTGAGCCGTCAGTTGTTGTGCAGTCACCGGCACAGATAGCAGTATATATGTTAACAGCGTGAAAAGTATCTTGTATTTCATCTTTGCAAATATATTTAAACCTTACCAGTTCTTTTCAATTCTTCTTCTTTGTGGTTGTTGTTGAGCATCTTTCATTCGTTCCTGAGTTTTCTTTTCTTGTTGCATTGCAGCCTTCAATAGTTGTTCTGCATTATCTTTGCTCATTGGGGGCTCTTGCTGTTCCTTCTCCTGTTGTTTCTGTTCTTGCTTTTGTTGTTCTTGCTTTTGCTTATCTTGCTGATTCTGATCCTGCTCCTTGTTTTTATCCTGATTCTGATTTTGCTGAGGCTGATTCTTAAGTTGTCTCTGACAGAGTACAAGATTATATCTCGTCTCGTCATCATTAGGATTATTTCTTAAAGCATTCTTATACGCATCAATGGCTTTCTGAAAGTCTTTTTGAGCTTGATAGATTACACCAATATTATGATACCCCATGGACTTGCGTAGAGGATTATGTTCTATTTCAACTGCACTTTTGAAAAAGTTAACCATAGAGTCCCCCATTTCTTTTGTTGTAGTCTTCCACTCAAGCGGGAACATCGCTGTAGCAAGATTATACTTCGCACGAGGATTATTTTTGTCCATATCAACTGCTTTCATAAATGTTATCTGGGCATCTTTTCGTTTATTGGCACGAAATTGTCTATTACCTTGCCGGATATACTTCCTAGCTTGCAAATTCTCTTGCTCTTGTGCCTTTACACAAGAACAGGAAAGTATCATCAGAGTTATAAAGAAAATGTATTTATTCATTCTTATTTAAAAAACTTTATCTTCTTCAAAATTGGATTCTTACGTTCCAGAACGCAAATTTCTATAATAATTAACAAGAGTGCAATAACACCAAAAGTTTGAAATTGCTCTGCATAATTGCTATAAACCGTAGAGTCGCTCTTCTCTAGCTTATCCAACTCATCATCAAGAATTCTCTGTGCGCCAGAGGTATTATCTACATGAATGTAAACGCCGCCACCTGCTTGGGCAATCTCCTTACACATATTCTCGTTAAGTTTTGAAAGAATAGTTTCTCCAGAACGATCAAGCATGTAGCCACCGGACTCTTTATTTGGAATAGGAGCACCCTTTGAAGAGCCAATGCCGAGCATGAAGATATTCATACCATTATCATGTGCATCCTTTGCAGCCTCAAGAACACCTCCCTCATGATCCTCACCATCCGTGATGACAATAATAGCTTTTCCAACATGCTCATCTTGTGTAAAACTATGTGCTGCCAAATTGATAGCAGCAGCTATATCTGTTCCTTGGTTCACAATCATTGATGGATCAATACTACTTAGGAACATCTTGGCAGATACATAGTCACTCGTGATAGGCAACTGTACAAAAGCATCACCTGCGAACACAATCAATCCTATTTTGTCATCACTAAAGTTTTCCACAAGACTTTCAACTAGCATCTTGGCTCTATCAAGACGACTCGGTGTAACATCTTGCGCCAACATAGAGTTACTTATATCAATCGCAATTACCGTCTCAATACCTGATCGTTTCTCCTCACCAATCTGACTTGCTTCCTGGGGACGTGCCAACATGATTATCATAAAAGTAATAGCAAGTTCTAGAAGCGAAAATTTTATCGAAGAACGCCATCTTGAAACATCAGGCATCAATTGTTTAAGCAAATACGATTCACCAAACTTTCGAAGTTTGCTTTTCTGCCTAAAAAGGAGTACAACATGTACGAGTGCCAATAGGATTACTATTGACATTAGCCATAAATATTCTGGATTTTCAAATCTAAACATCTTACATACAAATTATGGAATACGGCGGAAAACAGTTATACGCATAAGAACCTCTGTCATTAAAAGACATAACGCTATCATTGCATATATTTGGTAATCCTCATAGCGTCTGCTAAACTTTTGTACCTCCAATTTCGATTTCTCCAAATTATCAATTTCATGATAAATATTTCGAAGTTCCTCTGCATTTGTTGCACGATAGAACTTACCATTTGTTGTCGAAGCAATATCACTTAGGGTTTTTGTATCAATCTCCACAGGCACTTGAACATAGTGGACTTCATTTCCTACGGTTAATGGATAAGACGCAGTACCATTAGTTCCTACACCAATAGTATAGATTCTGACACCAAGACTGTGAGCAATCTCTGCTGCTGTCATTGGTGATATATCTCCACGATTGTTTGTTCCGTCTGTCAGCATGATAACAACACGACTTTTTGCTTGAGAATCCTTCAATCTACTAACAGCATTGGCTATTCCCATACCAATTGCCGTACCATCCTCAATCAGTCCTCTTGCAGCAATGTCAGTACGAACATTCTGGAGAAGTGACAGCAACGAAGCGTGGTCCGTGGTCATGGGACACTGCGTAAAAGCTTCGCCAGCAAAAATAGTCAAGCCGATGTTATCATTTGGACGATCAGCAATGAATTCTGCAGCCACAACTTTTGCAGCCTCAAGTCTGTTACGTGCATGGTGAGCACGATCTCTGATATCTTCTGCCAACATGGATGTAGAAACATCCATTGCCATCATAATATCAATACCTTCAATATTTTCCTTTGTCCTGGAATCATGAGTCTGCGGTCTTGCTAATGCAATAACAAGAAACGAGAAGGCAAGAATACGAAGGATTGGTAAAATAGGCATAAGAAGAATACGCCAACTACGGGGTGTATGGCCGAAAGGGAACGTATTCGCCATACGAATAGTTGGCTCACTCTTCTTTCTATAAAATAGATACCAAACGAGGTAAGGTATGATAAGAAAGAGTAGAAATAAATATTCTTTATTAGCAAACTCCATTTTTCTCCTTTTTAAATCAGTATATAAATACTATATAGAACGTAACCAAACGATAACAGAGATAGTACACTTAAAACTGTAATCGCAATTTGTAATGCCAGACGACTGTTCTTTGAGCGTATTTCATCTGCCGTGAGTTCTTCTTTAACAGTTGTTTGTGGCACTTGGGCGTCTATCTTCGTTTGATTAATAAATTCAACGGCATTAACGAGGTTGGCATCATTCTCATTGATAAGAGTTGAATACTTGGCAAATTTCACCAAGTCAGCAGTATTGAACAACTGCTTCAACTCCTCAAGAGACTTAGGATCATCGGTAGACATCAGCCTATCAATAATCTCACTACTTGTCATCTCCATTGCATTAAACCCGTATCGTTCCTCAATATAGCGCCTTAATGTATCAGTAAGCTTGGTGTAATAATCCTTAGGATCTTCTGCCATCACCATCTTTTCTGCTTTAATCTCCTCAATGGCTTTCATAGCTTTCTGATGAGGAAGAATTCTTTTAACTATACGAATTCTCGCAATCACAGGCTTGTTGTCACGATATCTAAGATATAAATAACCAGTTATAGCAATGAGAATAACAACGATAAAACTGAACCAAAATGGTTGACTCCATTCCCCACTCCATAACATGGGATTATCTTGAACATCCTTTGGACCATAGTATTTCTCATAGTTGGTTGTGTCAACATCAACGGTCAACACCTTCAATGCCAACTTATTAGTCTGATAATCCTTTCCATCAACTTTAACAGTCAATGGTGGCAGATAATAGAGAGTATCATCGAAAGATGTTAATACATAAGATCGCGAATGACGTACTTTTCCATCTTCAACCATCTCGGGTTCTTTCTCAATAGCCCCAAGAAATTCCACACCCATAGGAATCAAACCTTCTTTGGGAAATTCAACTTGTGCGTTTTGAGGAGTTGTTGCACTAACATTCAGTTCGACTTGTTGTCCAACAAGTATCTCAACAGCACTGAGGCTTGATTCAACCTTCACTTGTGCTGAACTACTAATGGTCAAAAACACGAGAAGAAAACAATATGCAAATCTATTCATTAGCCTCTTTGTTTAAATAATACCATTAGAGATTTGACGAAATCATCATCAGTAGCAATGCTGACATTGTCCACATTACTTCTAACAAATATGTCTTTCAATTGAGCTTGTTGTTTCAGCCAATGCATATGGTACGCATTTCTCAGACTTTTACTTGATGTATCAACATACTGCTCATGTCCTGTTTCTGCATCCACAACCTTCATTAATCCAATATTAGGTAATTCACTTGCGCGTTTATCAAAAATCTGAATAGCGACAACATCGTGCTTACGATTAGCTATAGTTAGTTGCTGTAGAAAACTGTTTCTTACATAGAAATCACTCAGGATGAATGCTGTGCATCGACGTTTAGCAACACTTGTCAGGAATTCTATTGCACTACCAATATCCGTTTTCTTACTATCAGCTTTAAAATCTAGCATCTCACGAATAATATACAAGATATGCTTTCTACCTTTCTTGGGAGGAATATACTTTTCAATTTTATCCGAAAAAAATATCACTCCAATCTTATCATTATTCTGAATAGCAGAAAATGCCAATGTAGCAGCTATCTCAGTTTCCATATCACGTTTCATCATGCGTTGAGTACCAAAGTCCAAAGACCCACTCACGTCTATCAGAAGCATAACTGTCAACTCACGCTCTTCTTCAAAGACCTTCACATATGGTTTGTTGAATCGAGCTGTTACATTCCAGTCTATATCTCTTACATCATCGCCATACTGATATTCTCGTACTTCAGAAAATGCCATACCTCGTCCTTTGAAGGCCGAGTGATATTGACCTGCAAATATATTGGAACTAAGACCTCTAGCCTTAATTTCGATCTTTCTGACTTTCTTTATAATTTCTGATGTTTCCATCAGGGTACTTCTACTTTATTAATGATCTTACTAATTACCTCTTCACTTGTCACATTTGAAGCTTCAGCTTCGTAGGTCAAACCGATACGATGACGTAAAACATCGTGGGCAACAGCTCTAACATCCTCGGGCACAACATATCCGCGACGTTTAATAAATGCATAAGCACGAGCTGCTTTTGCTAGATTAATGCTTGCACGAGGTGAACCGCCAAACGAAATCATATCTTTCAATTCCTTAAGTCCATAGCGATCTGGAAAACGTGTAGCAAAAACGATGTCGGCAATATACTGCTCGATTTTCTCATCAATATATACTTCACGAACAACCTCTCGAGCTTTCAGAATTTCTGCAGCTGTTGTTACAGGTGTTACTTTAGGAAGGCTACCGCCTATGTTTTCACGAATAATCTTCTTTTCTTCCTCAATAGAAGGATAACCAATGACAACCTTTAGCATAAAGCGGTCCATCTGCGCTTCCGGAAGAGGATATGTACCTTCTTGTTCTATTGGATTCTGAGTAGCCATTACAAGGAAGGGAGTCGGCATGTTAAAAGTATCGCTACCGATTGTTACTTGTTTCTCTTGCATGGCTTCCAATAACGCACTCTGAACTTTTGCTGGTGCACGGTTAATCTCATCTGCCAAAACAAAGTTTGCAAAAATAGGACCTTTCTTTGTTTGAAAGCGTTCATCTTTCTGTGAGTAGATCATCGTACCTGTCACATCGGCTGGAAGCAAATCAGGTGTAAACTGTATACGACTATAATCAGCATCTATCAACTGCGACAAGGTCTTAATGGCCAATGTCTTTGCCAATCCCGGAACACCCTCAAGCAAAATATTACCATCACTCAATAGACCTATTAACAAAGAATCTATAAGGTGTTTCTGGCCAACGATTACTTGATCCATGCCTGCTACCAAATTGGTAACAAAACCGCTTTGCTGTTCAATCCGCATATTCAATTCACGGATATCAATATTTTCTGTCATATTCTTACTTTACTTTATATTAATTCTTTTTTTTCTTTTTCCACTCTAACTTAGGAATAAGCACTTCTTGCCCTTCTTCCAAAACAGTAGAAGCTTTCATATTATTATATACTTCCATATAGCATTCCATTCCCTCACCAAGAATTGATCTCGATATTCGACCTAATGTTTGTCCCTGTTTGGCTTTTACTACACGGTCAGTTCCAACAATATGATATGCACCTGTTCGAACTCTAGCATCCATATCTTCATACTTCTTATAGAAAGGAAC
>Ga0265299_10000667_pt1 | contig 41939 bp, 35 predicted proteins | sample AusTroGonzalo_MG_4_FD_193485 | JGI IMG/M metagenome (GOLD analysis project Ga0265299, IMG submission 193485) | Bovine rumen microbial communities from tropical cattle in Woodstock, Queensland, Australia - Gonzalo_02 | ecosystem: Host-associated > Mammals > Digestive system > Stomach > Rumen ...
ATGAACATGATCAAGCCGGCGACAACGCACAGGGCGATGATGATAGCCCAGTTAGCCATGAGCGGAATCCTGTTCCACAGTGCTGACGGTATGCGGCTCAGATAGTTGCCTATTGCAGTTGCGGCAAACCAACCGCCCATCATCAGACCCTTGTACTTGGGGGGAGCAACCTTACTTACAAAACTCATACCCATAGGACTAAGCAGCAGCTCGGCCACGGTCAGCGTAAAGTATGTTCCTATAAGCCAGTTAGGATCAAGTATGTTCTGTGACCTGTCGCCCAGGTCCATAGGTGAAATAAGTCCCTTTGACGCTACGGTAATTACAGCAAAACCAACTCCGGCCAGCAGCATACCCAAGCCTATCTTGACAGGTGCCGACGGCTCCTTGCCCTTCTTGCCCAGCGCACCGAATACAGCAACCGATATGGGAGTCAGAGCCACCACAAAGAACGGGTTGAACTGCTGGAAGTCCGATGTCACGGCGTTGAATGAATCCGGCATCTGCAGATAGAATGCAATGGCGCCTGCCCAAAGCAAAACCGTAACGACGGCCGATATGATCCTTCCCTTGCGGTTGTCACTCTGGAATATGCCGAACAGCGTATAGATTGATACAGCAATGAGTACCAGAGACCATATGTTGAACCACATGCGGTTGATACCGGTGATTCCGTTGAGCTGGGTATATTTATCGGCAAAGAATGTCAGGGCGGAGCCGTTCTGGTGGAACGCCATCCAGAAGAATATGACTACGGCAAACACAAGCAGCAACGCAACCATACGCTGTCTGGTCTGCTGAGGGGTGAGTTCCTGAACAGGTATATCCTGAGCCTTGGCCTCCTTGCTGGTAACATCCACATGTTTGTACCACGGGCGGCATACCAGGTAAATGAGGTATGAAAGCACATGGGCGGCGCAAGCGATTATAAAGCACAGACGGTAACCGCCGGCAATTGTATCCAGATACTCGGCTGACCGTGATCCGAACTCCACCACGGCATTGTCAATAGGAACAAAGTGGAATCCGGCCTTCTCAATGAACGGCATGTACATGGCCTTAGCCATGGCCGGCGCAAACATGGCACCTATGTTGATGGCCATATAGAACAGGCTGAATGCCGAGTCGCGTTTATCGGACAGTTGCGGGTTATCATAAAGATTACCCACCAGAACCTGCAGATTTCCCTTGAACAGACCTGTTCCGATGGCAATCAGAGCCAGACTCAGGAACAGAGTCCACTTGTCAACCTGGTTGGTTGCCATAGGTATGGAGAGGGCGATGTAACCCAGGATCATGACAATGGATCCTATTGAAACACACTTGCCGTAACCAATCTTATCGGCAATCATACCTCCAAACAGGGGCATAAAATAGACTCCTGCCAGGAAAATAGCATACACTTGTCCGGCCGTATTCTCATCCCAACCAAACTTGGCCCTCATGTAGAGGGTAAAGATGGCAAGCATGGTGTAATAACCGAAACGTTCACCTGTATTGGCCAGAGCCAACGCAAACAGGCCTTTTGGCTGTCCTTTGAACATGATTTATTTTATAAAACAGTAATAATTATCCAACGGAGCACAAAATTAGGAAAATAAATCAGAACTCAAAATCACGCAGGTGCAAACGTATTGGAGCGAGTGAGGCGACGAACGAGACCGCGGACCCGGAGGGCCGCCAAGCGAAATGAAATGGAGCGCTTTTGCGTAGCAAAATAAAAGGAGGTTTCCGTCAGCGCCCACAAAAAAAAGAGGTTCGCAAATGCGAGCCTCTTTTTTTGTGGGCGTTGACGGATTCGAACCGCCGACCCTCTGCTTGTAAGGCAGACAAATATAGCTCTGAGTAGCTCTTACCAATTCTTGATTGTATTGATTTTCAGCAATATATCAAAATCAATATTCTCTTCAATTCTTAATGTTTCTTAAATATGTTAGTCCTTTTGTTAGTCCATATGTTAGTCCTTACCTTTTCAATTTCTAATTATATCTGTATATTTGCATCATCAAACATAACGGACTGTCAAAATGAAACCAACACTCAGACAGGTATGGGACCCCAAAGTAAAAGGTGACGAAAGAGCAATTCGATTGAGAGTCACGCATGAACGTCAACCCAGAATATATTCATTGGGGGGCACCAAGTTAATTACCAAGAAGGATTTTGATGAACGAAGGACAAAGAGAGCTAAGGAGGCCTTTGAAGAGGTAGAACCCAATTACAATCAGGCTATTATAATTGCAAATGACCTGGGCGACAACTTTACATTCCAAGATTTCACCGCACGCTATCACCAGGTCTTATATCGTAAACCAGCCGACACTTCCTTATTCTCAACAATAGTAGAAATGGCCAGAGCCAAGCAAGGCATTGAGGATAAAACTAAAATAGGTTATTCAACTGCCAGCAATTGGGTTTACAAAGTTTTGTCACAATCAGTAAAAACTGATGACATCGACTCAAAGGCTGTTCAACAGATAATCCAGGTTATGAAAAATGAAGGGAAAGCCCTCAACTCTATCCGTATATATATGAGGGCACTTGCCGCCATATACTCTTATGGAATAGAACTGGGACTTACTCAGAACAGCAATCCCTTCAAAAAAATCAAAGGATTGTCCTTGACAAGTACAAGACGAAAAAACGCATCACTGGATGATGACGAACTAAAACAAATACTCACATATAAACCCTCAACTGCACAGGAACGATTTGCCAAAGACTTCTTCATTCTCACAATTATGCTTAGCGGCATGAACCTGGGCGATATACTACGATTAAAGAATGAAGCCATCAACGAGAAAGACGAAATAAGGTTCATACGAAAAAAAACAAGTCGCAACCAGGACCAGACAATAATACCGTTGACTAAGGAGGCCAAGAGAATACTCACGAGATACGGCAATATTAACAAGAAGGCTCCCAATGAGTATATACTACCCTATCTGGCAGGAAAAACCGATACCAGAACAATCACAAATACTGTTGGCCGACTTGACAAGAGAATAAATGCTGGACTCAAAACTATCACCGAGAAACTTGGCATTAGGAAGATTACAACTTACACCGCACGGCATACATTTGCTACAATCATGCTATCCAAAGACATGACAGTCGAGCAAATACAAAAGTTCCTAGGACACGCAAGTTCCATTACTACCCAAAACTATATCGCCACAATAACGACATCGACAATAGAAAAAGGTCGGAGTATATTGGACGGAATTCTGACTGAAAACGAATGAGGTATAGCTAAATAAAGCTATATCCATCACAAATACAGCAACTCTATGATACTAATAATCATGGAGTTGTTATCTTTATGTTGTAATTATCGAGACTGTATATGGACTACAAATTGAAGATACTGAAACCCAACATCCTACGCGATGACAGCTGGAATGAAACCCAGACAGATATTCCTTGTGACACCTTCATTACCGCTATGTCCGGGTTCATAGACACACAGAACAAGGTCATCCACCTCGACCTGCCCAACAATAGAAAGGCGGTCATCCTCTGCATCGAGAAGAACACTCTCGTGGCTGTGTGCGATAAAGCTCAGACCATCTCTGACAAAGACTTCGCAGCTATCTTTGATGAGGTCTTTTACTCCGAGGATGAGATACCCTCCCGTCAAAAATTCATCGAAATGCTTAGGAAGGTCACCTTTGAGGGTGACCCCGTAACCCTTGAATACATATCATAAGTATGGAAATGCATGACCTCTTTGAGAAATATGAGGCCGGGCACGCTTACGTCGACCTGGGCCTAAGTGTAAAATGGGCCACCCTTAACGTCGGGCAGTCTGATATATATGACTTTGGAGACCGTTATGCTTGGGGCGATAACAACCCTCGATTGGACAATTATAACCTATGGGAAGAGTACAAGCATCTACATCCTAAGTCTCATCCACAGTTCTCAAAATACAATACAGACCCAGAGTACGGACCTGTGGATAACCTTACCAGACTTGAACCTGAGGATGATGTTGCTACCGCACTGTGGGGCTGGCGTTGGCGTATGCCTACTGCAAGGGAATTCAGGGAACTCATTGAGAACTGTTCTTGTAAGTGGGTATTTTACCAAAAAGATGAATACGATGCGACCGATGGCTTTCTGTTTAGCAGTAAGGTGGAAGGATATGAAGGCAATTCCATCTTCCTTCCCGGATGCGGTATCGTCTATAATCATGCTGAGGATATAGCTCAGGAACACTTTAACGGTGATTGTATCTATGGCGACTGCCTTTATTGGTCATCCGATTTGACAGGTAGCGAACCTAGCAGTCCTGATTGCGCATGCATGCTTTTCGCTGACAAGTCACCATTGGGGAACGCCAGAGTCAGGCTCAAACAATCAAAAAGGTATATTGTAACTCAAATTCGTCCGGTTTTTCCATAAGGCATTGACCATCATAATGAATACAGTCCTTCTACATGCATTACGAAGGGGGGTTGTTATATACCCTAGCATTGCATTCTCAATATATCCTCCCATGCAATAATCTTTCTGCCTGAGCGGAACCTAATAACGGAATTCAGGTGAAAGAGAAACATACCCTTCAAAATTGAAGGGTTGTACAATATGTCTATCGATGGAGCGATAAACGCGTGCGAAAGAAACGTCTTTATATCTTCGCTATTCAATCTCACTTCTAAACGATACAGGCGTGTAGGATTACCCCAATAGTCCATTATATACTGTTTATCTGATGTATTCTTTATCTCTTCCTTCTTGTTGTAGGCTTGGACTGTTACTCCTTCGTTGGTATGCTTTTGGGCCTTCTTCTGCTTTATGGTGATAGTAGGATTCTTCAATCTATTCATAGTAATGGAGTGAGTACAGGTGAGACCATCCAGAACAGTTGACCTGTCTTTGACAACCTTTCCGTTAATAATGGTGTCCAATGACTCATCTCTCATTCTCTTACGTATTTGGGTTGTTGTATTGAATGGAGTATCATAGGCCAAGTCTATAGAGGTGAAGTTGTGAAAGGTAATACCTATCCCCTCTGGCATCAGAAGCAGTTCATGAAGTCTATTATGGTCGTATAAGACTTCATTATTTACATCAAGGAATATGTATTTGGAAGAACTGGACTCATTCGCGTATTTGTTAAACTTTAATGTTGCAACAGCCTTACCATCTATATCATAAACCAAAAAGAAGTGTTTGAACCGGTCGTTACTCATTCTATGGAAGTAAAAGCCCGCAATCGATTTTATCCCATTAAGCTGGACTGTCTCCAAATCTTCCAGATACATGCCGTTCGCGGCTTCGTAACAGATTTTCAATTTGTCTATGACAATTCCACAGTTTACCTTCTTTGGTAGCGGTAAATGACGTTCCTCATCAGGCATATCTCCACGATACCCCTTCTCTTCCTCTTCGATGTTGTATTGGTATCCTTCATCATACCTATACATATTTTAGTATGGTTTTTTTTATGAGGAACGTCTTCCCAATGAAAAGATGTGCCTCTTCATAGTATATACAGAAAAAACCTTTTTTGTCACTTTTGGAGACAAAAAATTTTCAAAAACAGTACTGTATTCATGGTCGGCTTTTCAGGAAAACATCCCTGGATCACCTGGCGCAACCTGCATAAATGTATGACAATGTGACCATTAGCCGTTATGTATGGGCACGTTCTTGGCGAAACTCAACTGGCGTAAAGATGTCTTTGGAAGTTCACGAAAGCATCCTTGGCTTTGTTGACACCACCCAATGCCTTCATTCCATCTGGCAGAGAACCATACTTCATTGCTATGAGGTCAGGCAGTTTGGAAGCACCCAGTTCCTCTACACCCTGTTTGACGTACAGGTTCCTGATGAACTGTACAAACTCCTGTTCCTGTACAGGTAGAGACAAGATATACTTCTCTGTGCGGCCAGCACGTTCTGTCCTTTCGATTGGGTCGATGTTGTAGCTGATGTATTCCAACACATCCAAGAGGTCGGAGTTCTCTGCATCTATGAGCGTGCGTATCTGTTTGAGAACATCAATACCATAGCCAGCCTCATCAAGGAGTTCTAGCAGTTCCTCCCGGGTCTTGGGGTTCGACCATTTCTCTTGCAGTTCCTTTATGTCCCCGTAGAACTCTGGTAACTGGCCGAACATAGTGTTCAAGAATTCCTCGGCAGAAACAGGCTTACCGTCTGCACCCCAGAACATATCGGACTTCAAGTACTTGATACGCCTGGTACGCCCATCTGATAAACGTATTTCCAGTTTCTCAGGTTTCTTGCAAACACACGGGTCCTGTCCGCATACTGTACATACGCCCGATGATGAAGGTCTATACTTGACCCTAGGTTCTTCTACCTCGGTCAACTTGTCCTCATCCCCCTCAAACTCATACGGGAGGGCTTCTGCTTCACATGTACATGGGTTGTTCCCGCAGACCGGACACACCGGTTCACCGTCCCAGGTCGGGTCCTGGAAGTTCTCGTAAGCCTTTACAAAATCATATATGGTGAAGTAGTACTTTCCGTCATATAGCCTGGTTCCTCGACCTATAATTTGTTTGAACTCTATCATACTATTGATAGGCCTGAGGAGCACAATGTTTCTAACGTTCAGTGCATCCACGCCAGTCGAGAGCTTCTGACTGGTGGTAAGCACTGTCGGTATAGTTTTGTCGTTATCCTGGAACTCTTTCAGTAGTTTCTCTCCCAGGTCTCCGTCATTTGCGGTAACGCGCACAGCATACTTGGGATTACCCTTATGTATCTGGTTTATCATATCCCGTATCTGTGCGGCATGGTTCTGAGTAGAACAGAACACTAAGGTCTTCTCGTCCTCATCTATATACTTCATAAACTCCTTGACTCGGGAGAAGTCCCTTTGCTTGATGGTAATGTCTCCGTTGTAGAAGTCTTTCTCTGTGTACACCTTGCCTATCTCAACTTCTCCGGACAGCACTTCATCCTCCGGGGTATAGATGTAATCATCCAGGGTTCCCTGCATCTTACAGTGACGGAACGGAGTCAGGAAGCCATCGGCGATACCTTGTTTCAGGCTGTACTGGTACACCGGTTCCCCAAAGTACCGATAAGTGTCAACGTTCAAGTCTCTTCTTGGGGTTGCTGTCAATCCTATCTGAACGGCTGTATGAAAGTATTCAAGGATATTGCGCCAGTTGCTCTCATCATTTGCTCCCCCTCGATGGCACTCGTCGATGATTACCAGGTCAAAGAAATCGTGCGGATACTTACCGAATGTATAGTTCTTCCCGTCATCTGTCATGAACGTCTGGAAGATTGTGAAGAACAGAGAACCATTGGTCGGTACTTTCCCTTCCCTGACACTCTCAGGCTTAATCCTTACCAGCGCATCCTGATTGAATCCGAAAAACCCGTTGAAAGCCTGATTCGCCAGTATATTTCTATCAGCCAGGAATAGTATGCGTGGCCTGTTACCGGTCTTCTTGACATTCCATTTCGTCTGAAACAACTTGTAGCAAATCTGAAATGCGATGAATGTCTTACCCGTACCAGTGGCTAGGGTCAACAGTATGCGGTCTTTACCATTTGCAATGGCCGTGAGAGCCTTATTGATTGCAATCTCCTGGTAGTATCGTGGTTGTTTGGTCTCATTTGAGAACAGAGGTTGTGCATAGAACTTGTCACGCCATTCATCAGCGTCCCCAAAGGTTTGGATCCAAAGTTCTTCTGGTGAAGGGAACGTGTCACACTGACCCTCTTCATGACCTTCCATATCAATGGCATATATGTGGTCTCCGTTGGTCGCGAAGGTGAACCTGATGTTTAGCATCTCAGCGTACTGCTTAGCCTGAGCAACACCTTCACTGACATCCTTCTCATCACTCTTGGCCTCGACAACAGCCAGCTTCGCACCTTTGTATGAAAGAATATAATCGGCCTTCAAAGCATTTGGCTTTGTGGTCTTGCTAACCCTGCCGTTGGTAATCTTGTACTCGGTGATGATACGGCTATCTTCCACTGTGCCCCAGCCTGCGGCCTTCAATGCGGGGTCAATCTTATCAAGTCGGGTCTGGCTTTCATTCATAATAGTCCTGTTTATAGTTCTCCATTGAATGCTTTCCTCAGAAGGGCCTGTTTCAGGTCATCGCAGAGAGCTAAGGTTTGAGTATAGTTATCTTGGAGAGACTTACACTTAGTGTTCAACTCATCAAGTTCAGCTATAATGGTATGCTGTTCTGATGTTGTTGGAACTGTTATTAGATACTCATTGTATAGTTTCGCGCTGATGTTTGGAAGAGTTGATTGTCTCTGGCTTTCCCATACCCATTTATAATAGTTGGAAGAGTGGGTAACGTAGTAAAGTATCCTCGGCAATACAATTTCTGTATTTGGCCTATACCTTATTAAGTAACCAGCAAAAGAGCATCTACCCATACTGGAATTGTACACCAATGTCTTGCCAACAGTAGCACCCGTTCTCGCAAACAGGATGTCACCTTCTCTCAACATATACTTATCATCTACTACATCAATGTCGGCAGAAACAGCATCATCATTCAACTCTCCATCCTCTGTTATGTCTGTTATTCTCAAATAGCGAATACCATCAAATGTTTTTGAAGACACGGACATACCATATTGACCACTATCAGTTGACGCTTCTTGAAGTGTATATGTCTTCCATCCCTTTTTCGGTTCAAGTTCCTTCCTCAATGCTGCCTGGAACAGGTCCTGAGCGTTCTGCATGTTCTGCTCGGCATTGGCTTTGAGTGCATCAATTTTGGCAAACTCTGCATCCAGGATGTCAACTATGCGCTGTTGCTCGGTTGGGGAAGGATATGCAACAGGTATCTTCGCAATATCAGCCGGTCTTATCTCAACTACCTTAAAACCATGAGTGAATGCTTCCTTGGCTTTGTTGAACTGAGGAGACTGGAAGTAATATGAAACAAATATAGGATTTAACGTATGGTGATATATGGCAGCATGTGCTCCAATGGCAATGTCATAATCTCCCATCCATGCCGTACTCTTGCATGAACCTTCAACATCTTCACTTGTTATCGCAATAATGAGGTCTCCCTTCTTGGCAATCTTAGCCTTAGACATAGCCAATACTTCTGGAATACAAGTCAAATGCTTCGTGGTTACTGCACCAAATTTCATATGTATCTGACCGTAGTGAATGCAAGGGTATCCACTGCTAACAAAATCGTTTTTCAAGAAGTTACCTCCTCTTTGAAAAGTGCCGACATCACCCAATGGTTTTATGTTCCACCCCTCTTTGATTGCCATTAGTTCAGTTTTGCTTTTAGTTGTTCTAACCGTTTACTAAATCCCCGTAGTTCCTCAATGTACATAGCAAGGTAATGTAAATCACGAAGAGGTTGTTCGGCCTGATAGTCTTTCATCCTCATTTCCCGGATATCCATTTGGTAGAATTGTTGAATATCAGCAAGCTTCTTTCTCTCTTCATTAGCCTTCTCTGCTTGAACCTGATATTTCTTCATCTCCATGTCCATCTCAATTGTAAGGGCTTCTATCTGCATCTTGGCCAGGTCCTTTATACTGTCAACCTCCTTGATGGTATTGTCTATGGTTTGCTTCGAGAGGTTCTTAATGCTCTCTATCTGACGGGTTGCATCCTTTGATGTCTTGCGGGCAGAGTAGATTGCTATGCCAATGGCAACCACCGACAATAGAAGCGAGGAAAGAGCCTCCCAATGTTCAACAAAAAAACTCATAACATTGAAATGATCTCGTCCAACAATCGGTTGCTATCCTCTGCCAGAGCCTTTATCTGGCCAGCTATCTGTTCAGGTGTTCTCTCATCAATAACCTCAACCTTATTGGGGTTCTTAGGTGACAGGTCAAAGTTCTCGTTCAGGTCGGCAACACTGACTGACCATGAGTTCTCGCTGTCAGCCTTGGTCCTCTGTAACTCAACAAACTCAGCCAGGTCCTTGTCATTCAGTGGGTCGGTCTTACCCAGAGTCCTACCTAGGTTCAGTTGGTAGAACCATACCTTATGTGTAGGTTCACCCTTCTTAAAGAACAGAACCACAGTCTTGACGCCGGCCTGAAACACACCAGACGGAAGGTCAAGCACAGTATGAAGGTTACACTCGGTCAGAAGTTTCTCCCTCAGTGCTATCGAAGCATTATCAGTGTTGCTTAGGAACGTGTTCTTGATTACGATGCCTGCCTGACCGCCAGCCCTCAGGTACTTGATAAAGTGTTCAAGGAACAGGTACGCAGTCTCGCTAGTCTTGATTGTGAAGTTTTGCTGCACCTCAGCACGTTCCTTACCGCCAAATGGGGGATTGGCCAGGATGTAATCAAATCTATCCTTCTCCTGTACGTCCGCCAGGTTCTCAGTCAGGGTATTGGTGTTGATGATATTTGGAGCCTCGACACCGTGCAGTATCATGTTCATAGTGGCGATGATGTACGGGAGAGCCTTGTCATCCTTACCAGTGAATGTATCTTCCTGTAACACTTTCTCGTCCTCAGTCTTCTGAACCTTTTCGTGCATATAGTTGTAAGCCTCGCACAGGAAGCCAGCAGAACCGCAAGCACCATCATATACGGTCTTGCCTATCTTCGGGTCCACTATCTTGACTATGGTTCTGATGAGGGGTCTGGGAGTGTAGTACTCACCACCATTACGTCCGGCGTTTCCCATTCGGTTCAGTCGGCTCTCATACCAGTAGGTCATCTCGTGCCTCTCTTCCTGGGTCTGGAAACGGAGTTCATCGACCTGTTCAAGAATGTCGCGAAGGTTGTATCCACTCTGTATGCGGTTACGGATTTCAGTAAATATGACACCAATCTTGACCTCTATGGACTTTGGCTGACCGTTCTCTTTGAACTTTTTCAGGTAAGGGAAGAGCTTGCCGTTTACGAACTCAATGAGGTCATCACCTACAAGGGCGTTGCTCACATCGTAGTTACCCTTCTTATCAAGTGGAATGGCCCAGTCGTTCCATCGGTAGCCCTCAGCGATTATGGGTTTGTATTCCTTGTCTTGGAGTTCGCATGCCAGTTTCTTGGACTTTTCCAGGTCATCTAGATACTTCAAGAACAGTATCCATGAAGTCTGCTCCACGTAGTCGAGCTCACTAGTACATCCTTTGTCGGTCCTGAGACAGTTATCCAAGTTCTTTATTACCTGTTCAAAAGCCATATACGTATTCGTTTATCTTACAAAGATAAGTGAACACATTAAATAACACATTGAGTACGCCCACAAAAACGCATATATTTCCTCTCTGAGAGACTCTCTTCTTATCCAAGTACATGGCAAGGATGATGGGCGAAGCTCCGGTGTGAGGAAAAAGAGAGGGCAAATACTGGATATCTTTCCAAGGAGAACAACGGGAAAATTTTTAGGAATAAAGCTGAGAATTATATTGCAAATATCTCATAGCTAAATACAGCTAAACGCATGATTATGTGACATTTAATTGATACATTTGTCTGTTATCAAAACAAGTAGGACATGACAAACGTAGTACTTCTTTGCAGGGTCTCAACCAATCGCCAAGACTATCATCGACAGGTGGCTGAGTTGACACAGTTTTGTGCTCAGTCCGGGTGGAACATCTGTAAGGTGTTCGCTAACAAAGTGAGTGGGGCAAAGGACATTGAGGAACGTCCTGAGATACAGGAACTAATAGAGTATGTGAAGGGCAACAAGGTTGACAAGGTTGTGTGCCTGGAAATATCCCGTTTGGGGCGTAACACGTTGGAAGCATTGAAGGTTATCCGACTGCTCACCGATAACGGGATTGCTCTGTATGTCAAAAACTATAACCTTGAAACGCTTACGGATGGAAAGGTTAACCCCGTATCGAACCTGATATGTACTATCCTTTTAGAGATTGCATCTATGGAGAAAATTACCATAGCGGAACGAATGGCCAGTGGCCGTAAGCAGTATATTGAGAGGTGCAGGGCAGAAGGTATCAAGATGGGAAGACCGAGCACCTACCGCAAAAGTGATGACACATACAAAGCCCAGTATGGGAAGGAGATTTCCCTTCTACGTAAGGGTATCAGCCTTCGCAATGTATGTTCACTTACTGGTACTTCGGTCAATACGCTCAGGAGGTTGAGTGCTTTTGTATAAGACTGTCATGACAAACTGCAAGGGTGGCCATCAAGGTCGCCCTTTTTCGTATCCAGAGTGTATCAGAACCAAGATTGTGTCAGTTTAATGCCACACGATTATTGATACCCTTATTTACGGTGTGTCAACCAAAGACAAAATCTTAACTTGACTTCACCAGACAAAGGAGGATGATTACCGGGGACCTACGCCCGTAGTTACACGTGACAAGAGATTACCCCTGGTAATGAACAGGATACCTGCCAGTTCTCTGGTACATGGTACTGTTGCATTTCTGCGTCACACGAAAACAGTGCAGCACCAACACCGGTGACCCCACTCGACTCAGCTATTCTGTTTCCTTCACAGCTGCTGTGTCCAGCCCCATATTTCCATGTGACCACGTAACAGTCTCTGAGCAAAATGATTACAGCTGCTTCGCCGGTGAGGACCAGGTCGTTTTTCTGTGTCACATGGAAGAAGGAGGCACGCTTGTAGCTGCATGCAGCTGAGAAATAACTGGGTGAAGAGTAAGGGTTGGTATTCAGATTATGCAATGAATGACCACACACATCTGGTTTTTCCCTCGATTAAGCATACCTCAGGACAGGAGCAACACAACAACGTATTGATATTCAAATAATTATTACGAACAACAATATAATGAGGAATATGAATATGCCTATCACACACATCACATATCAGCTAAATTTGCAAAAAAACTTGCAAAAACTATGACCAAAAACTGACACTTTCCTGAAAAACAGTATATACTATAATAAAAAACCATATAAACTTATGGATTTAAATTACGAAAACCAGACATGCACCATGTCCTTTGATGAGTTGACACAACTGTTACCAAACAGCAATAAACTATCAATCGTCAACTGTAACAACACAAACTGCACGACGACCTGGGTCGATGGCAAGGAACTTTGCAAGCTTTTCCCATCCTTGGCTTACAACAACGTGAAGGACAGGAAATGGCGGAAGAAAAACCAATTTCCATGTTATCAGGATGGCCCCAAGGCTCGTGTTGTCTATAATACCGAGCAAGTTGAGACGTGGATAGAGCAGAATTACAAGGTCAATTACCAGGCCAAATGTTAGTCCTTTTGTTAGTCCATACAGAAGAAAAAAGAGACACTCACGAACTCGTAAGTGTCTCATTTTCAACTGTGGGCGTTGACGGATTCGAACCGCCGACCCTCTGCTTGTAAGGCAGATGCTCTGAACCAGCTGAGCTAAACGCCCTTGCTTCCGTAAAAGCGGTGCAAAGATAAGCACATTTCTTGATGAACAAAAACTTTTGGCGGTTTTTTTGCGTGTTTTTCAAAAAATATGCCCGTTTTGTGGTATCTTCGCGGTGCAAAACAGTAAAACTAAAAAATGGAAACAGTTCTCAGCGGCATTCGCCCCACAGGAAATCTTCACCTTGGCAACTATTACGGTGCAGTGACAAGCTTCATCAAGCTTCAGGATTTGTACAGATGCTTCTTCTTCATAGCAGACTGGCACTCCCTGACCACACACCCCACCCCTGAGAACATCCAGAACAGCGCCCGCACAATCCTGGCAGAGTATCTGGCCTGCGGCCTGGACCCTGAAAAGGCAACCATCTACGTTCAGAGTGACGTACCTGAGGTGGTAGAACTTTACCTCTATCTTAATATGAACGCCTATCTGGGAGAGCTGGAGCGCGTAACCTCATTCAAGGAGAAGGCACGCAAGCAGCCCGATAACGTGAACGCCGGCCTGCTCACATATCCCACCCTGATGGCATCGGACATCATTATCCATAAAGCCAACAAGGTTCCCGTAGGTAAGGACCAGGAGCAGAACATGGAGATGGCCCGCAAGTTTGCCCGCCGTTTCAACCAGATGTACGGTGTTGATTTCTTCCCCGAGCCCGCATCATTCTCACTGGCCAAGGAGGGTGGCATAAAGATCCCCGGACTGGACGGATCGGGCAAGATGGGTAAGAGCGAGGGCAACTGCATCTACCTGTGTGACGAGCCCTCAGTTATCCGCAAGAAGGTGATGAAGGCAGTGACCGATGCAGGTCCACAGGCCATGAACAGCGAGAAGCCTGAGGTTATCCAGAACCTCTTTACTCTGCTTGACGTGGTATCATCAAAGGATACATACAACTATTTCAACGATAAGTGGAATGACTGCACTCTGCGTTACGGAGACCTCAAGAAGCAGCTGGCCGAGGATATCGTAGCTGCTACGGATCCCATCCGCGAGCGCATCAAGGAGTTCCAGAGCAACACTCAGCTGCTGGACAGCATTGCTCGCGCCGGTGCTGAGAAGGCTCGTGAATCGGCTTCCAAGACTCTGCGCGAGGTTCGTCAGATTATTGGATTCAGGGTGTATTAATCAAACCATTTCTGGATTTCCTGTTCCGATTTAACCACGTAGGTGGATTTGGCGTCGGGGGTGCGGGAAGGCATGGCGCAGGATTTGAGGGAGCGGACAAGCTCACGCATCTCATCGTCGCTGAGATGACGGCCTGCAGGGATAGCGGCCTTGCGTGCCATGGCCAGCGCCATAGACTCCAGCTGGCGTTCCTGCTCCTGGGTGGGATTGACACGCAGGTCTGCCAGCATATCGGTAATAAGACGCTCATAATCCTGTCCCTCCATTCCCGATGGAACACCCTGAACCGCAATTGCGCCACGACCCATATCAGACAGGTCAAATCCCAGTTCCGCAAAACGGGGCTTGAGCTCGGAAAAGACTGCGGCATCAGCAGCAGACAGCTGGAACATCTCAGGGAACAGCAGGCCCTGTGAAGGAGCGCTGTGTCCATGGGCATCGGCCATGAAACGCTCGTAAAGCACCCTGATATGGGCACGGTGCTGGTCAACTATCATAAGCCCCTGCTCTGACTGGGCCAATATGTAACGGTCAGCAAACTGATACGGATGCAGCGGCTTCTCCTCAGGCTGCACCAGAGTCTCCGGTGCCGGCCCGAACTCGATGGGATTCTCATTGACCTTGCGCTCTATGGCATCACCGTACAGCTTACTCCAGTTGTCACGGTTGGAGCGTGTCTGATAACTCTCGCTGCGGCTACCGGAGAACGGGTTAAAGTCCGGATTGAAATCCACCTTGGGCTGAGCCACGGGACGCGACGGGTCATAGATGGGGATATCGGGCATATCGGCCGTATTGAAATCAATGGTTGGCATCTCCTCAAACTTACCCACGGTCTCCTTTACGGCGGCCATTATAATCTTCCAGATAACCTGCTCGTCCTGGAACTTTATCTCGGTTTTGGTAGGATGGATATTAACGTCAATGGTATCGGCCGGAACCTCAAGGAAGAGGAAATATGACGGCTGGTCACCCTCGGGCACAAGACCCTCATATGCGCTCAGCACGGCTTTATGGAAATAGGGATGACGCATGTATCGGCCGTTCACAAAAAAGAACTGCTTGGCGCCCTTACCCTTCACGCCCTCCAGGTTGGAGCAGAATCCACCCACCTTTACTACCGATGTCTCAACCTCAACAGGAAGCAACGCCTCATTCATCTTACGGCCAAACAGGTTCACGATCCTCTGTTTTACGGCCGATACGGGCAGAGACAGCACCTGCTCATTCTGGTGAGTGAGTTCAAAGGCCACCTCCGGATGAGCCAGAGCCACTCGCTCTATCTCATTGAGTATATGTCCGAATTCAGTCTGATTGCTCTTTAGGAACTTGCGGCGTGCAGGCACATTATAAAAGAGGTTGCGCACAGTGAACGCACTGCCCACCGGGCATACGCACGGCTCCTCCTGCTCCATCTCCGATGCCTTTATGGTTATCTGGGTTCCCGTATCGCTATCCTGCGTACGGGTGCGCAGCTGCACCTCGGCCACCGATGCTATTGACGGCAGGGCCTCGCCACGGAATCCGAAAGTGGTAAGGGTATAGAGGTCATCACTCTCACGTATCTTGGATGTGGCATGACGTTCAAATGCCAGACGGGCATCGGCAGCATCCATTCCGCAACCGTTGTCAATAACCTGGATAGAGGTCCGGCCGGCATCGGTCAGTATCACCTTGATACTGTCAGCACCGGCATCAACTGCATTCTCCACCAACTCCTTTACCACCGATGCGGGGCGGTTGACCACCTCTCCGGCAGCAATCTGGCTGGCAACCTGCGGCGAAAGAACCCTAACCTTACCCTCCATATGTAATCAGAAAAAGAATTTACCGGTCCAGAGCCAGTGCAACAGAAGCCCCAGACCAACTATAAGTACAACGGCCAGCTGATATGAAACCTTAGGACCGCCGTTCTGCTTGCGACGTTTAAGATGGGTTGTGCTCTCCACGAACTTACCGCGGATGCTCTCAGGATTGAAAGTCTCCTCAGGGAGCATACCCAGCTCACGCTTGGCCCTCTCCTCTATCTTGGCCAGCCTCTCCTTACGCTCGTCAACATAAATGTACTTATGCTCAAAGCGGCGCGGCTCTCTTATATTGAACATTCCCATAGTTACTTCTTTTTGTTGCCTTTACCCTTAAGCGTAGGTAGTGGTACATCTCTTGACGAGGAACTCTTCTTAAGCTGCTCGTCAGCCCTTTTGCCCAGCCAGTAGAATACGTCCTCCGGATCCTTGGGCCTTATCCTCTCAAACCAGTTGAAATTGGACAGGTACATCTTGTTCTTGTCTATCTGGTCCATGGGATACATTATTCCGTTTGACGGTCCGTAAATGGCAATCCTGTTTACGGTACGGTTCTTGAAGTATGCAGTGAGCGTAGGGCCTTCGGTCGTATTCATGCCAATCATGGCCGAATCCGAATCAAGAGGATAGAACACCGCCTCCACGTTACCGTTGACATCGGCATAGTCTATCTCACCGTCCTTGAAGTAGGCCTTCATCTCACGGCCTGCAATCTGGTTGAAATGTACCGTATCATTCATCTGCACGAACAGTGCCTGACCTATGACATGCGCCCAGTCAATGGTACTGTCATTCATGTAGAATATTATCTTCTCTCCCAGGATCTGCTGTCCGTTGCTCCAAAGTATGGGGTCGCTGTAAAGTGTCAGGCTGGAATCAGCGGTGGTGAACACCATGGAATCAGCCACCATCTGCATATCATAACGGAACGCACGAACCTTATGGAAACCGCGCATCTGACGCTCTATCACACTGTCCTTGTCAGCATCGTAGAATGTAACCACGCGGAACGTATCGGCATGTACGAACAGACTGTCGCCGGCTGAGTATTCAACAAGCAGAGCCCTGCCCGTCACTACGGCCGAGTCATTCTCCTGATTGTAATAGACATAATCACCCTGCACATCCACCTTGTCCTTGTAGTTGTTGATGATCACGTTGCCGAATCCCTTCATCATGCCGGCATCCTTGTCATAGATGATGCTGTCACCGGTCATACGGTTGTCACCACCGTTCTGCTCCACTATCGAGCGGTCCAGCAGGACAGCATTATTGGTCTGGGTGTTGAAACGGCCGTGTCTTGTATTGATCACGTTATCCTCATTGACGATGGTGGTAGGACTTGTAAGGAATGCTGTATGACTGTCAGTATGATAATGGAGCGTGTCCGATGTAAGCGTATAATCGGGGCTCTCCAGTGACACTCCATCCATGAATATGGCAAGTTTTATGTTGGTGTCAAACTGACCGTATTCCGATATCAGGGTGTTATCCTCATCCAGCAAGGTTCCACCGTCAAAGAACCAGCCCAGACCGATGTTCCGGTCATAGTTCAGACTGTCGGTAAGCAGCACCATGGTCTTGTTCTCGATACGTACGTTGTCACGAACCCTGAGCAGTTTGGTGTTTCCGTCATAAAAGAGTGAATCTCCGTAGAGGAACAGTGTATCACCCTGCTCCGCCCTCACGTTGTGGTATGCATTGAACGCATTCTTCTTCTGATAGAAAAGAGCGCTGTCACAATACATGTACATGCTGTCATGCCTGAATATGACATTGCCAATCAGTCTCTGGGCATCGGGATTGATATACTCCTCAAAGCGAATCTCATCGGCGTTTATCAGATATACATAGTCCGTGTCAACCGGCTGGGAATTGGATTCCGATACAGGTACCGGCACGACATCCCCGTCCTGCGCAAAAACGGGCAGCAGTGCGCAGAACAGTAACAGTACCGGCAGAAACCTGATTATTCGATTCATCGGTATGACAGATTATTTGACCCAACCGGGATATATGAAATCACAGTCATTCCAGCCTTCGCTGATCTTGACGTAGGTCGTACGCTGTTTCTCACGGATCCATTTCTCAAGAGCCTCCTGCTGACGGATCTGGGTGACCATCTCATACAGGATATCATAATCATCGGCCATGGTTGCACGATGGGCGTTTATCTTGCTCTTGAGTTTTACTATGGCGCAGATGGTCTTGCCGTTGTTGAGCTGCATGGTGAAAGGATCCGATATCTCACCCACATGCATACGGCTCACCACCCTTGCAACGTCCTGGTTAAGCTGTTGCATCTCTATCTTGGATACGCCCGGAACACCAGGCTCAGACTGATATGTCATGAGTCCGTTATTATTACGGGTATCCTTGTCCTGGGAATATGCTGCCACACAGAACTCAAAGGTGTGATTGCCCAATCTGATATTCTGGGCTATCGTGTCCAGACGTGCAAGACAGTTTTTTACGCTCTCTGTCGGGACGCGGGGCTTGCGCAGGATATGACGTACGCGTACGCGGTCTCCCAGTCTCTCCACAAACTGTATGATGTGGAATCCGTACTCAGTCTCAATTATCTTGGAGATCTTGGAGGGATCCGTCATGTTGAATGCCGCAGCCGAGAATTCCGGAACCATCTGACCACGTCCAAAGAATCCCAGGTCACCGCCGTTACGGGCCGATTCAGGATCCTCGGAATAGAGAATGGCCAGGGTTGAGAATGAAATCTCACCTGACTGCACGCGGTCTATGTATGTACGCAACTCACTCTTTACCTCATCAATCTCCTCCTGGGGGATTACGGGTTCCTGTGTGAGGATCTGCACCTCAACCTGGTCATAGATATAGGGAATCTCATCGGCCGGGATGTCCTTGAGATAACGTCTTACCTCTGCAGGAGTCACCTTTACGTTCGATACTATCTTTTCACGAACCCTGCTTATCACATACTCCTGACGGCGTGTCTCATACAGTCTCTCCCTGATCTGCAACGGGGTCATTCCGTAGTACTCCTCCAGTTTATCCTCGGATCCTACGCGGTCCACCATATCCTTGTAGAAGTATTCAACCTGTGCCGATACATCCTCATCGGTAGCGTATATACTGTCTATCTCAGCCTGGTTCAGGAACAGTTTGTTCACTGCCAGCTGCTCAGGGATGACGCAGTACGGATCACCCTCCCATTGGGTACCGCGCAACAGAGCCTCCTGACGGGCCTCCTCAACCTCTGATTTGTAGATAGCCTCATCACCAACCACCCAAACAACCTCATCAATAACGTTGTTCTGGGCCGGTGCATCCGTATATCGTAACAAAGCCGTCATCAGGACGGCTGTCAGAAATATGCTCTTTCTCATTGTTTCTTCTTTTGATGGAATATGATCCTGTTATTTTCCAAGGCAGCATCGTATAGATCCTCCTTTATCTTACGCATATATGTAACTTCATTACTGTTTATGAGCAGACCGTGGATTCTGGCTCTGGCATGGTCCAGAGGCTCTATCCCTCCCTTGGCAACAAATTCGCTCACATTAAGCAGGTATATGAACTCCTCATCCTTGAACTCCATGTTCATACCGCTGGACAGTACCTTCTCAAGCGGTTTGTCCAGTGCCGGCAGCAGCATCTCAAGTTCCGCCACCGTACGCCAGTTGTCATAGAAGAACTCACAACGGGCGGCATTACGGATACTGTACTTCTCTATCTCCTCAAAAGACTCGTCATCCATCTGGGTATATAGTTTCCTGATGGTTGCCAGGTCATGTGATTTGATAGGTATCTTAAGGAACAGTCCCCTTACCAATGACTCGTCAAGCACAAAAAGCCTCCGGTTATCATTATAGAACTGCTCTATCTCCTCCTCCGTTATATCCGATGAGAATTTCTGCTCAATCAGCCTGCGCTGATACTCATGCTCAAACAGTGAACGGCGGTAATTCTCTACCAGACGGTCAATATCCTTTGTGTCGGGAATGTTACGGATGGCATTCTGATAGAACAGGACATCCTGGACCCAGTTCCTTATGTAACGATCGGCAAACACCGTGCTGTCAGCATCTGAAAGGCCCAACGGCAGCATCTGCTCGATATCCTCCAGATAGAGCACGTCACCGTTAACCTCAACAACGGGAGTCTTACCCTGAATATAATCAGTCACGCTTTTCTTCCACTTGCATGAGACAAGTGAAAAAGCCGCCAGGACCAATATCAATCCTCTGGTTATATTTGGACAAAACCGCTTACTGTTCATACTTGTCAAGGCTTGACCTGCTTAAGCGCTTTCTTATAGATCTTGTATTTGTATTTCTTGCGCAGGCTTTTTACCCACTGGTCCTCCAGGTAACTCTGATAATCCTCGGTCACCTGTCCGGCCACATCCTGCACGCTCTCCGGCTCCGTGAGAGTCTTGCCTATCACATTCACATAGGGGAAGCCCTTCATAGGCTCAAACTCTCCTGTACCGAACACCAGTTTGTCAACATAAGCGTTCTGTCCCTTCTTGAAGAGGCCTGATTCCGATGAACCGCGCATGACACGCATCTGAAGTTCCTTCCTGTTGAAAGAGAGGATGGTATCAACCCACTCCTGGACCTCAAGTCCCTGGACTGCGGCCTCCACCTTGCGGAACACATCCTCATTGAGGCAGAAGAAAACCATACCCTTAAAACAGGGCTCGGTAAACTTATACTGCTTACGGTGTGTATTGAAATAGTTCTCCAGACCATCTGAACCGGTGATAACCTTCTCCCAAATCTCCCTGTTGCTTATGTCAAACAACAGCAGACCGTCATGATACTCTCTGGATATATTGCCAAAATCAGGCTCTACTTCCTCAAGCACGCTGTCCAGATGAGCAACGGCAGCGTCATCCCTTACAGTCCAGCCCAAACGCTCTGCATACTGGTTGGCCTTACGGCGCTTGGCCTCACTCTGGATTTCCTCCTGTCCGCTCATCCAGTTGTAGATGTCATCCCTGTTATCGGCATAGGATCCCAGGTCACGTTTGTTGGTCACCTTCACGATAAACAGAGTCCTGTCACACATGAAAGGTTGACTATACTCACCTTTCTCCAGACTGAACACCACATCGGCAAACTCATCAGGAACCTGACCGCGGCCTATCCATCCCAGTTCTCCGCCGTCCATAGCCGACGGATCCTGTGAGAACTTGAGGGCTACAGCCTTAAAATCCTGACCGGCCTCCAACATACCGTAGACCTCATCTATCAGCTCGGCACTCTCATTGAACGCCTCACGTGAGTCATCCTTGGGTCTTACGGAAATCAGATATACATATGCAAGGCCTTCCGAGCCTATCTCATCGACAGACTGCTGATAAGATGCCCTGGCTACATTCTCCAGAAAGACAGAGTCAACCAGATACTCCTCAGCCTGCATGTTCCTGTACATGCTGTACTCGCTAAGGAATGACTCTGATTTATCCATACCCTCATCAATGGCAGCCTGAACCTTGAGTTTGAAATTCAGATAGAGGTCCGCATACTGCTGCACCGACTTGCTTGTCACGGGTGCGGAGTTGTTGTTCTTTCTGAAGAAATACTCAAACTCTGACTTCTTTACATCATATCCGTTCACACTCATTACAACAGGATCATCAGTTCCTGCAAAGCAGGGAACAGACAGGAGAACGGAAAGAAAACAGATAAGGATACGTCTCATAAGCATCTTGTGTTAGTCCTTTAAGTCTTATTCGTGACGGCTGTAGTTAGGAGCCTCACTTGTGATGGCCACGTCATGCGGATGGCTCTCATTCATACCTGCATTGGTTATGCGTACGAACTTGGCCTCATGCAGCTTGTCGATATTGGGAGCACCGCAGTAACCCATACCTGAGCGCAGACCGCCTGCCAGCTGGTATACAACCTCATAAAGGGTTCCCTTGTAAGGAACACGGGCTGCAATACCCTCCGGAACCAGCTTGCGGGTATCCTTGGTCTCGGCCTGGAAATAACGGTCCTTGGATCCGTTCTCCATAGCCTCGAGTGAACCCATGCCACGATATGACTTGAACTTACGTCCGTTGAAAATGATTGTCTCACCTGGAGACTCCTCAGTACCGGCCACGAGTGAACCGAACATCACGCTGTCACCACCGGCTGCCAGAGCCTTGACGACATCACCCGAGTAGCGAAGACCGCCATCGGCGATGATAGGTACACCTGAACCCTTGATTGCTGAATATACGTCATATACAGCCGATACCTGAGGAACACCTATACCGGCAATGATACGGGTGGTGCAGATTGAACCGGGGCCCATACCTACCTTCACTGCATCAGCGCCAGCCTCAACCAGCATCTTGGCAGCTGCACCGGTAGCAATGTTACCTACAACGATATCAATGTTACTGAAGCTTGCCTTTGCCTCCTTGAGCTTGGCGATAACGCTCTTTGTGTGACCGTGAGCGGTATCGATTACGATAGCATCGGCACCGGCGTTTACAAGAGCCTCCATACGATCCAGGGTATCGACAGTGACACCTACACCTGCGGCAACGCGCAGACGGCCCTTGCTGTCCTTACAGGCCATGGGTTTGTCCTTGGCCTTGGTGATGTCCTTATAGGTGATAAGACCTACCAGCTTACCGTTGTTGTCAACAACAGGCAGCTTCTCGATCTTGTTCTCCTGCAGGATCTGTGAGGCAACCTCCATATCAACCTGCTGATGTGTGGTAACCAGGTTCTCCTTGGTCATGACATCCTCAATCTTGACGTCATAGTTACGCTGGAACCTGAGGTCACGGTTTGTAACGATACCGCACAACTTTCCGTCCTCCTCTACAACAGGTATACCACCGATGTGGTACTCTGCCATAAGAGCCAGGGCATCCCTGATTGTGTTTGAACGGAGAATAGTTATGGGGTCATATATCATTCCATTCTCAGCACGCTTTACAATTGCAACCTGACGCGCCTGTTCAGCAATAGGCATATTCTTGTGAATAACGCCGATACCACCCTCACGGGCAATGGCAATGGCCATACGTGACTCGGTTACGGTATCCATAGCTGCAGTCACAAACGGAATGTTAAGGTTGATGTTACGTGAAAATCTTGATGAAAGATTGATGTCACGCGGCAGAACCTCTGAATAAGCGGGGATGAGCAGGACATCATCAAATGTCAGGCCCTCCATTGCAACTCTATCTTCTAAAAATGACATAATATTGTGTTTTATTAGTTACCCATCTCTGAAATGAACTTGATACGTACCAGTCGGATCTCCTCCTCGCTGTAGTCATCACCAAGTTCGTCTATCGCATCATCTATCGAATCACTCTCTGACTCGCGGAAATACTCGTAGATATCCTCGGCACGGTCATCGTCCATGACACTCTCTATGAAATAGTCGATGTCAAGCTTTGTACCGGAGTTCACTATTGCCTCTATCTCCGTAAGCAGTTCGTCAAAATCTATACCCTTGCTGATTGCTATGTCGTCCAGCGCCACCTTCATGTCTATGCTCTGGATGATGCTTACCTTGAGCTTGGACTTGTTGGCAACGGTACGTACACGCAGATCCTCGGGACGCTCTATCTCATTCTCCTCAACATGACGCTTTATGAGGTCTATGAAATCCTGACCGTAACGCTTGGCCTTGCCGGCACCCACGCCCGGGATGTTCTGGAGCTCGTCTATGGTAACCGGATAGGTGGTGGCCATAGCCTCCAGTGAAGGATCCTGGAATATCACATAAGGCGGCAGCTGCAGGTGCTTGGAGAGTTTCTTGCGCAGGTCCTTGAGCATTGAATAGAGCTCGGGGTCAACGGCAAACGAGCCGCCTCCGCGCATGGGTCCCTCCTGCTCCTCATCGTCAAACTCCTTGTCCTCTACAATCATGAATGACTTGGGGTTCTTAAGGAAGTCACGGCCTTCATCAGTCAGTTTGAGCAGTCCGTAGTTCTCAACGTCCTTCTTGATGTAACCGGCAATGAGAGCCTGACGGATTACAGCGTTCCAGGTCTTCTCCTCCTCATCTGAGCCGGAGCCGAAAGCCTCCAGATCATCATGCATATGGTCTGTTATCTCCGATGTCTCCTTACCCAGAAGCATGTCAATTATGTAGTCTGCCTTGAAATTCTCCTTGACAGCCAGGATACACTCCAATACGGTCTCCAGGAGCTGCTGAGCCTCTACACGCTTCTTGGGATTAAGGCAGTTGTCGCAGTTTCCGCAGTTCTCCTCCTCATAGTTCTCACCAAAGTAGTGGAGCAGCAGCTTGCGGCGGCATACTGATGACTCGCAGTAGGCGGTGGTCTCAGCCAGCAGCTGACGGCCTATATCCTGCTCGGCCAAAGGCTTACCCTCAAGGAATTTCTCCAGTTTCTGCACATCCTTGCTGTTGTAGAAAGCTATGCACTGGCCTTCACCGCCGTCACGTCCGGCGCGTCCGGTCTCCTGATAGTAGCCCTCAAGGCTCTTGGGAATGTCATAATGGATCACATAGCGTACATCGGGCTTGTCAATACCCATGCCGAACGCTATGGTGGCCACAATCACGTCAATCTTCTCCATGATGAAGGCGTCCTGCGTCTTGCTGCGGGCTGCTGCCTCCATGCCGGCGTGATATGCCATGGCCGATATGTCATTGGCCTGAAGTATCTCGGCCAGCTCCTCAACCTTCTTGCGTGACAGGCAGTAGATGATGCCTGACTTGCCGGGGTTGGCCTTGATGAACTTGATTATATCCTTGTCCACGTTCTTGGTCTTGGGCCTTACTTCATAGTACAGGTTGGGACGGTTGAACGATGATTTGAAATCCTTAGCGTCCTGGATACCCAGGTTCTTCTTTATATCGTCACGCACTTTGTTCGTTGCTGTTGCGGTAAGAGCTATGATAGGTGCCAGACCTATCTCCTTTACAATGTCCCTGATCTTACGGTATTCGGGACGGAAATCATGACCCCACTCTGATATACAGTGGGCCTCATCTATGGCGTAGAATGAAATCTTGACCTTCTTGAGGAAATCCACGTTCTCCTCTTTGGTGAGTGATTCCGGAGCCACATAGAGCAGTTTGGTCTTGCCGCTCAGTATATCGGCCTTGACAAGGTCAATTGAAGTCTTGTTCAATGATGAGTTGATGAAATGGGCTATACCATCCTCCTCGCTCAGATTGCGCATGGCGTCAACCTGGTTTTTCATAAGGGCAATGAGGGGTGATATAACTATGGCTGTTCCTTCCATAACAAGGGCAGGGAGCTGATAGCAGAGAGACTTGCCGCCTCCTGTAGGCATGAGCACGAACGTGTCGTTGCCACCCAGCAGATTGCGTATGATAGCCTCCTGGTCTCCCTTGAAAGTATCAAATCCGAAATGGACTTTCAGGATCTCCTGCAGATTTACGTCTTTTGCCATACAAACTAATAAAAAGCATCTATTCTATCCGGTGGGGGATAGAAAACAAAGTTAAGTACAAGTATTTTATACTTGCAAACTTTTTGCCGAAAAAAAATGCAAATATTACTAAGTAATTTTAGCAGGCTTCACAGCCCTCACCTATCAGGCATTTTCAAACACCGCTCCGTCCGCTTTGTCCAGCTGGGACTTGGCATAATCAAGCGTAACCGTATAGGTCTTTCTGCCCGATGAAGGTATCTCATACATGGCGTCTATCATGATGGTCTCAACGATAGAGCGGAGTCCGCGTGCACCCAGTTTGAACTCTATTGCCTTGTCTACGATGAAATCCAGCACCTCCGGCTTGAATGTAAGGTCCACGCCGTCCAGTTTGAATATCTTGATGTACTGGCGTACTATTGAGTTCTTGGGCTCAGTAAGGATATTTCTGAGAGCCTGACGGTCCAGCGGCTGAAGGCTGGTAACCACCGGCAGACGTCCTATGATCTCAGGGATAAGTCCGAAAGACTTGAGGTCCTGGGGTGATACGTACTTCATCAGGTTGTTCAGATCAACCTTACTGCGCTGCTCGACCGAGTCAAAGCCCACTACCTGGGTATTGAGACGGTTGGCTATCTTACGCTCTATTCCGTCAAAAGCGCCGCCGCAGATGAACAGGATATTCTTGGTGTCCACCTGTATGAATTTCTGTTCGGGATGCTTGCGTCCTCCCTGAGGCGGAACATTAACGACCGATCCCTCAAGCAGTTTGAGCAGACCCTGCTGAACTCCCTCGCCACTCACGTCACGTGTAATGGAGGGGTTGTCGCTCTTACGGGCTATCTTGTCTATCTCATCTATAAAGACTATTCCGCGCTCGGCTGCAGCCACATCATAATCGGCCACCTGAAGCAGACGGGACAGGATACTCTCCACATCCTCGCCCACGTAACCGGCCTCCGTGAGCACGGTTGCGTCAACTATGGTGAAAGGAACCTTGAGCAGTCGGGCTATAGTCTTAGCCAGCAATGTCTTACCGGTACCGGTAGCGCCCACCAGGATTATGTTGCTCTTCTCTATGTCAATATCATCCGATTCGGGCTGGGTAATACGTTTGTAATGATTGTAGACAGCTACAGAAAGGTAACGTTTGGCGGCGTCCTGACCAATCACATAGTCATCAAGGAATTTCTTGATCTCCTTGGGTTTGGGCACGGATTCCATGGTGAATGACGGTTTCTCGCCACTCTGTTTGGCATCGCGGACAATCTCTGCCGCACGCTCCACACACTCATTGCAGATGCAGCCGTCTATGCCGGTGATGAGAAAACCCACCTCCTTGTCACTGCGGCCGCAGAAACTGCATGTCCTCCCTTTCTTGATTCCTGCCATCAGCTTATTTGCGTTTTTCCAATACCTGGTCTATCATTCCGTACTCCTTTGCCTCCTGTGCCGTCATCCAGTAGTCACGGTCGCTGTCGGCCCACACCTTGTCAAACGGAGTGTGTGAGTGATTGGAGATGATAGTGTAAAGTTCTTTTTTCATCTTCTGGATCTCACGGGCAGTGATCTCAATATCACTGGCCTGTCCCTGAACACCACCCAGAGGCTGGTGAATCATGACACGGCTGTGAGGCAGAGCTGAACGTTTGCCCTCCTGGCCTGCCACCAGAAGCACGGCTGCCATGCTGGCTGCCATACCTGTGCAGATAGTGGCCACGGGGCTGGAGATGAACTGCATTGTATCATAAATTCCCAAACCGGCGGTTACGCTGCCGCCGGGGGAATTCAGATAGATGGATATCTCCTTGGACGAATCAACAGAATCCAGATACAGCAGCTGTGCCTGGATGGTATTGGCCGTATAGTCGCTGATTTCAGTACCCAGGAATATGATACGGTCCATCATAAGACGTGAGAACACATCCATCTGAGTCACGTTCAGCTGACGCTCCTCAAGAATGTAGGGATTCAGATACTGTGACTCTGCCTTGATGACATCATCCAGAGTCTGGCTGTTCATTCCCAGATGACGGGTAGCGAATTTACGGAAATCGTCCATTATGATACTTTTTTAGTGTTATTACTTCTTTGCGGCTTTCTTGGCCTTGGGCTCAGCGGCAGCGGGCTCAAAAAGCTTGTTGAACTCATCAACGGTAACTTTTTTCTTCTTGAGTTTTACTACCTCCTTGATGGCAGCTGAGAGCTTGGTCTCGATGGCGCGGTTTACAAGGCCGTCAACGGTCTCACGCTTCTTGAGCATCTCCTTTGAGTAGTTGTCAAGCAGCTCATCGGGAATGTTCATCATGCCGTACTGAGCGAACTGGGCACGTGTAGCCTCGCGTGCCATAGCCTTGATGTCCTCATCCTCAACCTTGATGTTGAACTTCTCAACCAGCTTCTCCTGTATAAGGTGCCATGTCAGCTCCTCAAGGCTGCGCTGGAATGTCTCCTCGCTCTGGTCTGCATCGGGCTTGTTAGCCTTCATGATACGCTTGAGCAGGTCCTCAGCATACTCCTGCTTGCCAACCTTCTCCATCATGTATGTGCGTACATCGAGCAGGAACTTGTAGTCGCAGTCAGGAACAAAGCTCTGTGCGAGTGACTCCTCAACCTTGGCGCGGAAACCTGCCTCGTCCTTTACGGCGTCCTTACCGAATACGCGGTCAAATACCTCCTGGTTGAGCTCGCTCTCTACAAAGCGGGTGATATCCTGGATTGTGAGTGAGAAATCGGCCTTGATATCCTCAACCTCCTCCTTCTTCTTGTTGAGGAGTGAAGAGATCTCTATTGCGTTGCCCTCATAAGCCTTGGCGGGGTTGAATACTATTGCATCACCCTTCTTGGCCTTGGCAAAAAGTTTCTTCTGAGCGGCATCCTTGATGTATGAAGGCATCAGGGTAGCACCCTCTACGACGATTCCACCCTCCTTGGCGGCACCGTTCTCGTCAAGCTCTACGAGCTGGCCCTTAACAACATCGTTCTCCTGGAAGCTGTCAACCTGCTCATACTTGCCGTTCTGCTGCATGTATGCCTTAACCTGGCTCTCCACCATCTCGGGGGTAACCTTAATCTCGTAGTAGTTGATTGAATCGTCCTTGCCTATCTCAGCATCGAACTGGGGAGCAAGAGCAATGTCAAAATAGAAAGTCTGATTGTCATCATCCAGGCTCATGCCAGCCTCCTTCTCCTCGTTGGGAAGCGGCTCACCCAGCATATCGATCTTGTTGTCCTTGATATAACCGAAAACCTTCTCCTGAAGCAGCTTGTTGATCTCATCGGCCTTGATGGATTTGCCGTACATCTTCTGCACCAGGCTCATGGGAACCATGCCCGGACGGAAACCCGGCATCTGAACCTTCTTCTTGGCATCCTTGAGTGCCTTGTCTACATTCTCCTGATAATCAGCCTTCTCCATGCTGACGGTAAGCAGGCCCTGTACCTTGCTTACATTCTCAAACTTTACGTTCATTCTGTCTTTATAGTGTTGAATTATTCGCCTTTTTTAATTAGGGTGCAAAATTAGCTTAATTCCTGCAAATGGCGAAAATTTTGAGGTTTTTTAGCTATCTTTGCAACACTATGGAAGAAAACAACGACCACAAGATGGTCCTAAGAACCGAGGATCTGGTAAAACGCTACGGCAAACGCACCGTAGTGAACCACGTTTCATTCGATGTCAAGCAGGGCGAGATTGTAGGTCTGCTGGGGCCCAACGGAGCCGGCAAGACCACATCCTTCTACATGACGACCGGACTTATAACCCCCAATGAGGGTCACATATATCTTGACGACAAGGATATTACCGATTATCCCGTCTACAAGCGCGCCCGTGCCGGCGTAGGCTACCTGGCTCAGGAGGCCAGCGTATTCCGCAAGATGAGCGTTGAAGACAACATCGCATCAGTCCTGGAACTGACCGGCAAACCGCTTGATTATCAGCGTGACAAGCTGGAGAGCCTCATAGCGGAGTTCCGCCTGCAGAAAGTCCGCAAGAACCTGGGTGACCGCCTGTCGGGTGGTGAGCGCCGCCGTACCGAGATAGCTCGCTGCCTCGCCATCGAACCCAAGTTCATCATGCTTGACGAGCCTTTTGCAGGTGTTGACCCCATAGCCGTTGAGGATATCCAGCAGATCGTATGGAAACTCAAGGACCGCAACATAGGCATCCTCATAACTGACCACAACGTACATGAGACTCTCAGTATCACTGACCGCGCTTACCTGCTGTTTGAGGGCCGCATCCTGTTCCAGGGTACCCCCGAGGAACTTGCCGTCAACCCGATAGTAAGAGAGAAATACCTGAGCCAGAGTTTCGAGCTCAAGAAGAAGAATTTCCAGAACTGATGAGAGCCTTAAGGCACATATTGGCTTTACTGGCTTGCGCTTTTTTCTTTCAGTCCGGCCATGCAGTCCAGATAAGACGTGGGCCGGGTTCACACATCCCTGAGAGCATCCTCCCTACAGACCGTGACAACCCCGCCGTGTGGTCCGTGCCAAGCAGCGCCCTTACCCGCTCTGCCGCTCCCGGAGACTACGCGAGCAGAAACGTCCCCAGGCTTGGAACACAGAACTACATTGTGGTCCTGGTTGATTTCACAGACTGCAAATTCATAATTCAGGACACTGACTCCCTATTAAAGCGTTACGACCGCATATTCAACGAGAAGGGCTATACGGAAAACACCACCTACACACATCATGGAGAGAGCTACACCCCTACTCCCGGTTGCGTATCGGACTATTTCAGGGATCAGTCCAACAATCAGTACAATCCCGTTTTCAAGGTCATCGGCCCCATCCATTTGTCTGAAAGATACAGCTACTACGGCTCAGACCGTTCCGGCAGAGACCGCAACGTAAATGTCATAGTACAGGAGATTTGCGACCAACTCATGCAGAGTGACACCCTGGATTTCAGTGCGTACCTGCACAGCAACAGCACGCCTCAGCTTTTCTTCATCTTTGCGGGACAGGGACAGAACTTTGCAGGAGCGGACAGCAACAGGTTGTGGCCCCAGTCCGACACCTACAAGTACAATACAGGTCCATACAATATCGAGTTATTATACGGATGTACATGTGAACTGTTCTGGGACTCGGATTCCATCCTGGACGGAATAGGCACAATCTGTCATGAATTCTCGCATACGCTGGGACTTCCCGACTTCTATTCCGGGAACGAGGTCGAAGATGCCGCCATGGGTTATTGGAGCCTTATGGATTACGGAAGCTATGAGAACGGAGGTTTTACACCGGTAGGATACACAGCCTTTGAGAAATACTCACTCGGCTGGATGGAGCTTGAGGAGATAACCGTTCCCGGCAAATACACCCTGAATGACATAAGCAGGAAACCGGACTCTGTGGCCGGCATCCATACCGCTTACCGCCTCAATACTGGTCTGGACAACAGGTTCGTTATTCTGGAGAACCATATCCAGACCGGATGGTACAGCTTCCATCGCGCCGAAGGATTGATGGTGACGGCCGTAGATTACAAAGCCAGCACCTGGGACGCCGGTGGTGCATACGTAAATCTGTCGCGACCATACGGATTCAGCATTCTGGCGGCCGATGACAACTATAACCGCGAGTCAAACGCCGGCGACCTGTTCCCCTACTACGGGCTGGACAGCATCACCGCTGTAGGCTCACCCAATCTTTATGTCTCCGGCAGCAAGACCCTATACTCCGTCTACGGGATAGAGAGGAAAAACGGTCTGGTATCATTCATAGCCTCTGAGAGCCTGCCTACTACAGTAAGCCGTCATCATGACATGCAGGTATCCATCGCCTATATTGACGGCAAACTTACCGTTACCGCACCCACAGGCAGCAAGGTCATCGTTTATGACATATCGGGCAAGCCTGTTATGGAAACCACAACCGGCAGCGAGACACTTCAGATTACCCTTCCCGGACGCGGAATCTGGCTGGTAAAATGCGGTAACAGAACCAAAAAAGTGAGCCTTTGAGCTCACTTCTGTCTGATAAAGATATTTATCGGAGTTCCGCTAAAATCCCACTTCTCGCGGATCTTGTTCTCAAGGAAACGTTTGTAAGGATCCTTTACGTACTGCGGCAGGTTTGCAAAGAATATGAATGTGGGAATCTGCGGTCCCTGCAACTGGGTGCAATACTTGATCTTGATATACTTACCCTTGGTTGATGGAGGCGGATAGGCCTCAATCAGCGGTAGCATCTCGGCATTCAGCTTGCCGGTAGACACATGGTTGGTCTTATGCTTGTAAACATCCTTGGCACACTCAAGCACCTTAAGTATGCGCTGCTTCTCTATGGCCGATGTAAACACGATGGGGAAATCCACGAACGGAGCCAGACGTGAGCGTATGGCATCCTCGTAGTTCTGCATCACCTTGGCCGAGCGGTCCTCAATGAGGTCCCACTTGTTGACCACCACCACAAGACCCTTCTGGTTCTTGACTATGAGTGATACTATATTCATATCCTGGCTCTCAATGCCGCGGGTGGCATCAAGCATGAGTACGCAGACATCACTGTTCTCAATGGCACGGATGGAGCGCATCACGGAGTAGAACTCCAGATCCTCCTCCACCTTGCTCTTCTTACGGATGCCGGCGGTATCGACCAGATAGAAATCAAATCCGAACTTGTTGTATCGGGTGTATACGGAGTCACGTGTGGTGCCTGCAATATCGGTCACGATATTACGGTCCTCACCTATGAATGCGTTCACAATGGAGCTCTTACCCACGTTGGGGCGGCCCACCACTGCAAAACGGGGGATGTCCTCACTGACCTCGGCATCGGCCTCAACCGGCAGCTTGGCAACGATTGCATCCAGCAGATCACCGGTGCAACTTCCGTTGGCGGCCGATATGGAGAGGGGGTCACCCAGTCCCAGACTGTAGAACTCGGCAGCGGCATACTGCAGGTCAAAGGTATCCATCTTGTTGGCTACCAGGATTACCGGAGTCTTGGAGCGGCGCAGAATACCTGCCACCTCATCATCCAGATCCGTAACACCGTTCTTAATGTCCACAAGGAACAGGATAAGGTCAGCCTCCTCTATGGCTATCTTTACCTGTTTGCGGATCTCCTCTTCAAAAACATCATCGGAATTAACTACCCAACCGCCGGTATCCACTATGGAGAATACGCGGTCACCCCACTCGCACTTGCCGTACTGGCGGTCGCGGGTGGTGCCGGCCTCGTCGTCCACAATAGCCTGACGGGTCTGAGTCAAGCGGTTGAACAGCGTTGACTTACCTACGTTGGGACGGCCTACTATTGCTACAAGGTTGCTCATAATATATCAATCTTGTGAATATCCAAAGTTGCGGAGCTCACGGTCTGAGCTGCGCCAGTCCTTATCTACCTTGACAAACAGCTCCATGAATATCTTCTTGCCGAAGAACTTCTCCAGATCCTTGCGGGCCTCAATGGCCACACGCTTCAACGCCTGGCCTTCATGACCTATGAGAATACCCTTCTGTGACTCACGCTCCACGTAAATCACGCAGTTTATCAGTATGCGGCTCTTGTTCTCCTTGAACTGCTCTACCGCAACCTCAACGGAGTATGGTATCTCCTTGTCATAATGGAGCAGGATCTTCTCCCTTACAATCTCCGACACAAAGAAACGGGCCGGTTTGTCTGTAAGCTGATCCTTGTCAAAATAGGGAGGTGACTCCGGCAGGAGTTCGTTAACGCGCTTGAGCACGGTCTCCACGCCAAAAGAGTTACCGGCAGAAATAGGTATTATCTCTGCATTGGGCAGTTTTTCATGCCATACCTCAACCAGTTTTATCAGGTTCTCCTGATCGGTCAGGTCAATCTTGTTTATTATCACAATCACAGGCACCTTCATCTTGGCCACCTTCTCCAGGAATTCCGAGTTCTTATCGGCTTTCTCAACCACATCGGTCATGTAGAGCAGCACATCGGCGTCAACCAGCGCGCTCTCCGAGAATGCCAGCATGGATTCCTGCAGCTTGTAGTTAGGTTTGAGCACACCGGGGGTATCGGAGAATACTATCTGAGACTCCTCGGTATTGACAATACCCATTATCCTGTGACGCGTGGTCTGAGCCTTGAATGTGGCAATGGATATATGCTCACCCACCAGCAGGTTCATCAGCGTTGACTTACCTACATTGGGGTTACCTACTATATTTACAAATCCGGCCTTGTGCATGCTGCCTGTGTCTGATTACAAAAAGAGTCAAAAAAAACGCATCTGGAAGGATGCGTTCTCTGTTTTGGTTTATTCAGCGGCTGCTTCCTTGACTACTGCCAACTTGCCTCTGTAATAACCGCACTCACCGCATACTGTGTGATAGACGTGCCATGCTCCGCAGTTAGGGCAGATTGCCAGTGTAGGTGCTACTGCCTTATCGTGAGTCCTTCTCTTCGCAGTTCTTGTCTTAGACTGCCTTCTTTTAGGATGTGCCATTTTGTTTTGTTTTTATATTGTTGTTATTCGTTATCTGATTCCATCAGGCTGTTCAGAGCATCCCAACGGGGATCTGTAGCTCCGGTATCCTCAACTACGCCTTCCTCACCTTCCTCAGCCGTATGCTCATCAAGTTTCTCCATCATGCCCTTGTTGCACTTGCCGGGAGCGTGAACATGCTTGATTGGAATGGCCAGAGCTATGAACTCATAGATGTACCACGCCACATTCACGATACCCTTGTCCTCAGGCACGATAATGATGTCACCCTCATCTGCAAAGTCCGGACCGAGCTTAACCTTAAGCTCACCGGCATTCTCAATATCAAGTGACATATCGTCCAGGCATCGGTCACAAGTCACAATGACTGAGCCGGCTACCTGAAATGCCAGATGGTAAACACCGGATGCCTTGGTAACCTTAAGGTCAACATTCACCTTGCCGCGCTGTACCTCCTCGCCCTCCACAATGCTGAAGAACTCCTGGTCAACGGTCCAACTGTAGGTTGAATTGGCTTCGGTAAGACCCTTCAGGTCAACTATATATTTATCCAGTCTTCCCATCAAACAATTTTTTCGGGGCACAAAGATAAGACTTTATTTTCGCAAAGTGAAATGATTAAGATTTTTTTTGGAAACCTATCGGGGGATTTCGATGCGGAAGGTGGTGCCGTGACCGAGTTCGGAGTGAGCTACGTAGATGCGGCCTTTGTGGTACTCGGTGACTATTCGCTTGGCAAGGGAGAGTCCCAGGCCCCAGCCGCGTTCCTTGGTGGTGTAGCCGGGATCGAATACCGAGCGCCAGGAGTTCTTGGCAATTCCCTTTCCGGTATCGGTAACGTCAATGACGACGTAATTCTTATCCTCCGTCAGCTTAATGGTAAGCTTGCCCTTGCCGCTCATGGCATCGACCGCATTCTTGCAGATATTCTCTATCACCCAGCCAAACAGCGAGGCGTTCACACGGGCGTTCACCGGCGGATTGGGGAATTCACGCACAAACTTTACGGTTGCAGGCGAGCGGTGCTCCACGTAATCAATCACACCGTCCAGCACGCCTACCATATCGGCCTGTACGGGTTCAGGCATGGATCCTATCTTGGAGAATCGTTCAGCCACCATCTGCAGGCGGTTCACATCCTTCTCCATCTCACCTATCAGGTCATCATCATACTTGTCCTTGAGCAGTTCAGTCCAGGCCATAAGGGATGATATGGGTGTACCCAGCTGGTGTGCTGTCTCCTTGGAGAGGCCCACCCAGACACGGTTCTGCTCCGTCTTCTTGAAGCTGAGCAGTGCGAATATGGCAATCAGCACGAACAGCATTACCACACCCATCTGGATATAAGGATATACGGTAAGGCGGTTCAGCAGCAGTGACTCATCAAAACAGACCTCGTTGTAATGCTCCTGGTCCGATTCGTCAAAATAGATCTTTATGGAGTTACCCAGCCCTCGCATACGCTCCACGTAATTGGTAAGATATGTGAGCGTATCGGCCTTACGGATCTCTATGTTTATGTAGTTGCGGATCTCGCCGCTGTCATCGACCACAATCACGGGAATGGTCTGGTTGCCCGATATCACCGCAAGCACCAGGCTCAGGTCTGTGTTCTCATCGGCATCATTCAGTTGCTGGTACGCCTCGGCAAAAAGTTCCATCTTGGAATGCTCCTCACGCGACAGGTCCTTGACCAATGACTGTGAAACAAAAAGTGAGACGAAAGCTATGATGATAGCTACTATTATCAGGACAGTCCGTATGCGTTTGAACTCTTTGAATTTCCTCATCTTGAACATACCCGCCAGTGAGCGGGTAATGAATAAACGGATTTTGGTTGCGGTTATTGTACCGCGGGGCTCAAAGACGGAACAGGCGGCGGGCGTTGGCCGATGTAAAATCAGCCACCTCGTCTATGGTGCAGCCGCATACCTGCGCCAGTATCTGTGCGGTATGGACTATGTATGAAGGCTCGTTACGTTTGCCCCTGAAAGGCACCGGAGGCAGGTAAGGACAGTCTGTCTCCAGGACGATACGGTCTCTGGGAATGACCTCCAGCGCCTGAGGCACTACTGATTTCTTATAAGTGAGCACGCCTCCTATGCCAAACATGAAACCCTCAAACTCCATCAGTGCCGATGCCCCAGCCGCATCACCTGAGAAACAGTGGAACACGCCGCGAAGTCCGCTGTTCCTATAGCGGGACATCACGTCATAGAGTTGGTCAAAAGAGTCTCTTGAATGGATTACAATGGGCAGGTCATATTCCAGCGCCCACTCAATCTGTATGCAGAATGAATCCGTCTGCTCCTTAAGACGTGTCTTGTCCCAATAGAGGTCCAGTCCGGTCTCACCTATTCCTATAAAACGGTGGGGGCCATCCTTGGACTGGTCTTTGTCAAGACCCTCCTTGAGGAGAGCAAGCTGAGTGTGATAATCGGCAGCCAGATCCTCAGGGTGCAGTCCGGTCATGGGACGGCACATATGGGGCCATGCGTCACACACGGCCAGCAGGTCACTTAAGGTGTCCGGATTGATATTGGGCAGAAGCAGATACTCCAACCCGGCCTCACGGGCTCTATCCATGACTTGAGGCAGATCCTCACGGAAAGCCTCGTCATAGACATGACAGTGAGTGTCAATCAGCTTTCTCACTGGTACGGTAATAGTATATCAGACCGTATTCCCTGCAGACCTTGATCTTTTTCTCTCCCGTAAGATCCTGGAAATAGTTCTCAATAGAGTTCCACACATCAAGAATCACCTCATCAACCTGAGGCCTCATGAGTGACACCACAAGCAGGGCCTCATCAGTAAGCTGACGCATTTTACTCTGTTTGTCATAGAGCTCCTTGAACAGGTCATAGTGAACTGCAACCTTGGCTATAGTGGGATTGTAAATGGGTACACCACCCTTTGCCGTGCGCGCCTTCTCACCGTTAATGGTGTTCTCGCAGCAACGAATGACGGCTATGTCACTTGACATGTCCGGCAGTTCACCCGAGTTCTCGGGAATTGAGTAGAATTTTCTGTCAGAAGCCTTCATTTCACCACGCTTTACGCACATGTTGAATACGGTCAGAAAATGTGACACGTACATCTTGGCGTTCTTGAGGCGGTCCTGGTAGGCCTCTGACTTGGAATAGTTTACCTGTGTCTCAAGCGAATTCACATAACGCTCAACGGCCTCCTTGAACTGGGCAAGTTTCTTGTCTGCCCTATTGAAAAGCTCAGGAGACATGACGGGAGCATAATAATCACTGTTCCGCATCTTGTTGATGGCAGTTTCCAATGAACGGATCCTGGCCTTGTCAGTGTTGGGTAATCTTCTGTAAGGCATAGTAATCTGGTTATTTAAATGACTCTATTCATTAAACTTGAGGCATACTCCTTAAGCGCCTGCTTGCGTGAAGCGTCCAGGCTTACACTGTCAAGTCTGGACATAGCCTCGGCAAAATATGAACGGATAAGTCTTTCAGAGAGCTCACGCACTCCCACCGCATCATATATGGCACGTACGGCAGCGATCTTTGATTCCGGGTCATCGCCGTCATATGCAGCCCATCGGTCCAGTTCAGCCTTCTGGGCGGCATTGGCCAGCAGGTACGCATTTATATAAAGGTATGTCTTCTTATTGCAAAGTATGTCACCGCCTATCTTCTTGCCAAATACAGCCGGGTCACCGTATACATCCAGCAGGTCATCCTGCAACTGGAATGCAAGGCCCACCTTCTCGCCGAACTCATACAGCAAGGCGGCATCCTTGTCCGATGCACCTCCCAGAACTGCACCCATCTGCACACAGGCGGCAAGCAGCACGGAAGTCTTGAGTCTTATCATCTCAATGTATTCAGCCTCAGTAACATCATCACGGGTCTCAAACTCCATGTCATACTGCTGTCCCTCCATGATACCGGTAAAGGTCTCATTGGCTATGTCCAGTATTGTCTTGAGTTTCTGAGCAGGAGTCCGGGCAAGATAACGGTAAGCCAGCACAAGCATTCCGTCACCGGAAAGAATGGCGGTATTGTCATTCCATTTCTTGTGTACCGTTGGTTTGCCGCGACGCATATCGGCCCTGTCCATAAGGTCATCATGCAACAGGGTGAAGTTGTGGAATATCTCCATTCCGGCCGCAGTGCTGAATACACTCTCTATATCATCGGCATACATGTTATATGCCATAATAAGCAATGTGGGGCGTATCCTCTTACCACCAAGCGAGAGGACATACCTTACCGGAGCATACAGTTCATCAGGATTACGGGAGTAATCCAAGGACTGTAAGTACTGCTCAAAACACTCCTGGATTTGTCGTGAAGTCTTCATCATTCGCAAAAGTAAGAAAGTGTTTTGAAAAAACGCAACAAAACGAATATAAAAAAGCGAAGAGGCCTGATACGGCCTCTTCGCACTATGGGTATTTACCTGCTTGTTTAGTTCAGGCGGAAGTTTACAGGTACGGTGTACTTAACACGTACTGCCTTTCCACGCTGCATACCCGGTTTCCAGTTAGGCATTGTAGAGATAACTCGTACAGCCTCCTTGTCAAGTGACGGGTTAACGCTCTTAACAACCTCAGGATCCACAATCGCACCATCCTTGTTCACAACGAACGAAACAATGACACGACCCTGAATGTTGTTCTCGCGGCAAATTGCAGGATACTTGATGTTCTTTCTGAGATACTCCAGAAGAGCTGCGGTACCACCGGGGAACTCAGGCATATCCTCAACGACCATGAAGGGTGCTTCCTCCTCAGGCTCCGGCTCAACCTCAACAACGTCATACTCGTTAAGGTCTACCCACTCTGCCTGGTCCTCTGTGGATGCCATGATATCCTCCTCGATATCTGCATCATCCTCTACGATCTCAATAATCTCTGCCTTTGTAACAGCTGCGGGTGGAGGCGGAACGGTCTTCTTTTCAGGAAGTGTGATAGGAACCATCTCCTCGTTCAGAGAAACGTCTCTTGCCATGAAGAGTTCGGAATTGTCTTCCACCTCTCTCTGAGTCCACTCGAGCGCTACGAACATTACGGCAAGCGCCATAACGAATCCGATCAGAAGTGACGTGGATTTGCCCTTCTCAAGATCAGCTCTTTCAGACTTTTTGATTTCCATATTCTTATAGTTTAGTGTTTACGCACCTTTGTTAACATACGGCAAAAATACACTCTTTTTGTCATAACGAATAACAAAAGGCCTTTTTTGTGTATTTTTAATACTTAACAAGGCTCTCTCTTATTCCCTGTTTCTGCCTCTATAACGAATACTTAAATGCAATACGTCCCGATTCCGTCTTTTTTTAATGTTTTTTTATATGATGAGCCGTGTATCTTTTTGCATTTTAAAAACGTTATAAATATAAGGTATGTTACACTCGTTTTTTGTACATTTGTTCCCGATGAAAAGAAACCTCCTGACAATAGCTCTGGCCTTATTCATGATAGGAGTCGATACTGTCCAAGCGCAGAGTTTGGAGAGTTCCTTTGAATTCCTCAGGTTGCCTGTATCGGCCCACAATTCATCTCTGGGAGGCCGCACGGTTTCAGTCTTTGACGCTGACCCCACCCTGTTCATCTCAAATCCGGCAGTGCTGTCGGCAAACGGTAGCAGGCTTATGGGACTCAATGCCATGACATGGTTCTCAGGCACCACCATCGCCGGGGCCCAGTACATCAATCTCTTTGACGAGCGCTCACATTACGCCTTCAACGCCAGATACGTCAGTTACGGCAGGATGAAGGAGACAGCCGCCGACGGCACCGTGACCGGCTCTTTCACCGCAAAGGACATGGCCCTGGGCGCCACCTGGTCATATATGCTAACTGATAACCTGAGCGGAGGCATTACCGGAAACATAGTATCCTCCCGATACGGTTCAATGACATCGGTTGCAATAGGCGTTGACCTGGGACTGCTTTATATCAATTCCGATAACGGACTCACCATCGGCCTGGCCGCCACCAACCTGGGAGGTCAGATCAAGGCGTTTGAGAACACTTTCCAGAAAATGCCCTTTGATCTCTGCGCCGGAGTGACCTGGAAACCCTCGCACGCCCCATTGCGTTTCACTCTCTCGATGGACAACCTGACCCGTTGGGATGAAAAGGATTTCTATTTTGCCGATGATGACAGCCGCGGATTCGGAGAGATCCTGAAACGTCACATATCACTGGGAGCCGACATCAATCTTTCAGAGCGGTTCTATGTGGCCATTGGCTGTAACATGCGTAACCGAGCCGAGCTGGCCACCAAAGGCAGCAAAGGCTTTACCGGATGGACCGTGGGTACCGGACTCAAGTTGGGACGCATCATGTTTGACCTCTCATACGGCAAGTACCAGGTTTCAGAGTCATCACTAATCTGCAATTTCGCATTCAACATATGAAAAAGATAATAATAGCAATGGACGGCCATTCGTCCTGCGGCAAGAGTACCATGGCCAAGGCGCTTGCAAAAAAGATAGGTTACACCTATATAGATACCGGTGCCATGTACCGTGCCGTCACACTATATGCCCTCAGACGCGGTTTCATTAACGGTGATACGATAGATGAGGATTCACTGCGCCGTGAACTGCCCGGACTGGAGATCACTTTCGGTCATGATGCAGAAGGACAGCAGTATACCATGCTCAACGGAGAGAACGTGGAGCGTGAGATTCGCGGCATGGAGGTATCGGGCAAGGTAAGCCCCATATCGGCTATCCCGTTTGTGCGTGAGGCCATGGTGGAGCAGCAGCGTGCCATGGGCAGCAAGGGTGCCGTCATCATGGACGGACGTGACATAGGAACTACAGTGTTCCCTAACGCCCAGCTCAAGATATTCGTGACCGCAAGTGATGAGATCCGCGCCCGCCGCCGTTATGAGGAGTTGCTCCTCAAGGGTGACAATCCCGTCTATGAGGATGTACTCAAGAATGTACGTGAGCGTGACTACATAGATTCACACCGTGCCGTATCACCCCTTCGTCAGGCCGATGACGCCATAGTGCTTGACAACAGCGACATGACGCTGGATGAGCAGGACAAGTGGCTGATGCAGCAGTACGAGAAAGCAGCACAGTAAACTTATGACAGTAGAGATAGACAACGACTCCGGATTCTGCTTTGGCGTGCTTTCGGCTATCGGAAAGGCCGAGGAGGAACTGCGCCGCAGCCGTGAGCTGTTCTGTCTTGGTGATATAGTTCATAACGGAATAGAGTGTGAACGGCTACAGGAGCTTGGGCTCAAGACCATCAACCATGAGCAGTTCAGTTCACTCCGGGACTCCAAGGTGCTGCTGCGTGCCCACGGCGAGCCCCCATCCACATATCAGACTGCTCGTGACAACGGTATCACGCTTATTGACGCCACCTGCCCGGTGGTGCTCAAACTGCAGCAACGCATACATCGGCAGTTTCAGGAGCTGGACCCTCAGACCGGACAGATAGTGATATTCGGACAGAAAGGACATGCCGAGGTACTGGGGCTGGTGGGACAGACCGATGGCACCGCAATCGTGATTGAATCGGCCGATGAGATAGACCGCATAGATTTCAGCAAGGATATATTCCTCTACTCACAGACAACCAAATCAGCCTCCAGCTATAACCAGCTTATTGAGAAGATATCGGAACGTGTACCGGCCGGCCGCAGGTTCGTGCACAACAACACGGTTTGCGGACAGGTGTCACACCGCCGCGAGAACATACGTGAGTTTGCCAGCCGTCATGACGTGATACTGTTCGTATCGGGGCGCAAGAGTTCAAACGGCAAGGTGCTGTTCAGCGAGTGTCTGAACGTAAACCCCAGGTCATACATGATTGAGGGCAAGGAGGATATAGATTTCAGCCAGCTTCATGGGGCACGGTCCGTGGGGATATGCGGGGCCAC